>WUUC01035582.1_pt1 | contig 31990 bp, 17 predicted proteins | sample 6278441 | NCBI WGS metagenome assembly WUUC01 (sample SAMN13675441, study PRJNA597444) | soil metagenome | isolation source: soil | place: USA: Washington | collected 2017-10
AGCTCAGTTGGTAGAGTAGGAGCTTCCCAAGCTCTTGGTCGCGGGTTCGAATCCCGTCGCCCGCTCCAATGTAACTCGTTTATTGTCAGTAGCCTGTGGGGCAGCCATCACTCTCGCTGTACCTGTCGCGTACTTTCGGCATTAAGTAATTACCAGCGGGCCACCATCAGGCGTCGGCGATTCACCGCGCGCCGCAGCAGAAGGATCGTGCGCGATCGCTATCAACTGCAAGTTCACGATCTGACGGTGCACTCGACAACTCGACTTGCGTTCGCTCGTGAACAACCGTGCGCGCAGCGCGACGCGCGGTTCGCAGACTCTGCTGTGCACTGAACTGTGTGCACTTCTGATACCCTGAGCCAAGCGCAACGGCGGAGTGTGAGCTTCGCCGTCTGCGCCACGTACTTTTGCGGAGAGCGTCTTTCATGCCGGTGGTTTTCTTCGACGCACAGACAGACGAATCGCTTTACCAGCGCCCGCGTCGACCGGGTATGAAGCCTTCTTCGTCAGCTGGGCCCGGGTGTTGAGCGGCTACCAAAAGCGCGAGGGTCGAATCCCATCCCTCGCCTACGTCGATCTCTTTGCTGGACCCGGTCGATACTTCGACGGTTCTGAATCGACACCACTACGTATAGTCAAGCCGGGCACGGGTTGGTCCGCTCACGTCCCCCGAAGGGACGTCCCCTCTGTCGGAAGCTCCGCGCTCCTGCGTGGCGAACACCGCACCGACGGCGGCGACGGCCAGTCCCTGGGTCGGCGACAGCCAGTAATTCGACAGGGCGAACAAGCGGTAGCAGGGTTCATCGGTGATGGCGCAGTTGGTGCTAATGATTTGATTGCCGGACCGCTCCAGGCCGCACCGGCGGAGGAGCTCGAACGACGCACATGAAGCTCCCTTTACCAGCGCTATGGGATGCCCAGCTAGGCGTGGAACTCGTGCATCCGGTGAGCCGCGGTGGCGACCGAGAGCCCGCAGCCACCGCGTGGCGCGGATGAGAGCGCAGAATCGTCGCGAGATGCCGCGCGCGCGCCGGTCATTGAAACTGATGAGTGGCTTGAACGCCGTACGAAAGCAATTGAGCGCGAGGCGGAGAGCGAAGATTTTCTCCGCGGGCGCAGCGATCGGTAATCGGTTCTGTTTCTCGCTGCTCTCCGCATCGCGCGGAGAGGGCCCGAACAGCTTCGTCGCCAGAATCGGCCCGTCGCTGCTGACTGCGCAATGCAACTTCCCGTGGGACTTCGGAGCAGGCGGATCAGAATCTCCTCGATGACCAGCGGAGCAAGCAGCCCGGCGTCAGCAGTGTTGCTCGTCAGCTCCACTAGGCGCGTGGCTGCATCGATCAGATGAGCGTCGGCGTTCGCTACATACAGCGCGCGACTTTCGGTACCGTGGCTGGCTCTCGGGCTGCGGAACGACCTGTGTCAAAATAGAAAGATGGGTTTGCGCCTGGTAAGCGAGGCGTCACCGGCGGTCTTTTTCTCCTACTCTCATCAGGACGCGGCTACGACCATGGCGATCGTAGGTGCACTGGAGAGACGAGGATTGTCCGTCTGGTACGACCGCCAGAGACTGCAGGCGGGTGAGTCAATCGTCGGAGAGATCGATCGCGCGTTGAAGCGCAGCTCGCATGTCATCGTGCTGGCGAGCACCGCGTACAAACCGTCATCGTTCGCATACGACCACGAGTTTGCGCCGGCCATCGCTGCGCGGAAACACATCATTCCTATCCTGCATGGCGTCGAGGCTTCCGACCTGCCGTCGGTGATTCTCTCGGCAAATCTTGGCATTTCCAGCGACGCCGGTCCGGACGCTGTCGGCGACGAGCTCGTGCGAATTCTCCGTCCGTCGTTGGGCCGGATGGATGGGAAACGGCGCGCCGCAGTTGCGCTGGCGCTGACGGACCTGCTACCGGAAGGGAATGACGAGGATCAGACGCCGTTGGCGTCATGGCATTCGGCGCTCCTCGTTGCAGAAGAAAACGCGGAGGTGGAGACGCTGCTCGCGCGCGCTCTCGAAAAGGCCTTGTCGGATTACTCGCCGGCGGCGATGTTCCTGTCGGCGGCGCGTTGGAACTCCGATCCGAATCATCCGCCGCCGCCTGAGCGTTCGGCGATCGACAACCGCGTCCGCTCGCTGCAACTGGACGGATTGATGATCGACGCGCACCGCCTCGCCTCCTATGCGCTGTGGTACGTCTGGCCGGAGCTCCTGCGCAATCCCCGCTTGAAGACGCTCGCTGCCAGTGAGTCTGGCGACGGTGACGATCATCGCGATGTCGCATCGCACACTGCCCTGCTTCGCGACGGCGGCCGTTTTGTCGACCCCGCCTTGCCTCTCGGCTTGGCCGCTACGTGCATCGTCGATCGGGCCAGTGCCGCGGACGCGCGTCTCCTCGCAGAAGCGATCGCCGACGCGCCGCCGGACGGACGCAGTGTACTCGCCCTGGCGGCCCGCTGGTCTCCCGAAATTCGCCAGGCAATCGTGGACTCGGTTCGTTGCGCCGTTGCCATGCCGGTGGATACCGCGTCATCAAAACGGAGCGCGGCGTTGCGCACTGCGATCGCCTGCCTGGCGGTATTGCGCGAGGCCGGCAGCCCGGCGAACGACCTCCGCGACGTGGTCGTCGACTTTGCGATCCGATGCGGCAGTCCCGAAGCAGCAGTGCGTGCCACCGAGGCCGTGGCGGACAGCGATCCGACGACGTTCGAGGCGCTGTGGGTTCGTACGGGGCACCCGGCTGCCGTCGCGGCTGTACGTCGTCTCGCGCAGGACGGTGCGCCGACCGACGCGCTCACACCACGTCTCCAGATCGCAGTACGTTCGGCACTGCCGTCTGCAACGCGAGCCGAGCTCGACGCCGTGCGCGCCGATGAGCGCCTGATGGAAGTGTGGCTGGACGCACTCGGACCCGTATTGAACGGTGAACAGTACGCGCTGTTGTCGGAGGTGGTGGAAGGAGTCCATCCAGGACGAAGCTCAAGGGCCGCACGCCGGCAACAAAAGGGAGTGCGTGTCAGACCGGAGGACGCGAATGGCTGACTGGTTGCCTTATCTCGAAAGGCTGTATCCGGAGATTCCCGGGGCTCAAGAGAAAATCGATGAACTGCTTCGGCACCGGACGGCGCTCACGGCACCGCGGCTCAGTCCTGACGACCGCATTCGCATCCTCGAATGGTTCGATGATCAGCCGGTACCGCAGCAGCTTTTTGTGCTTCCCGAACTGGCCCTGCTTCTTGCTAATCCTTCGCGCCCGGTGCGGGCACGCCTTCTCGATCTGTGTGACGATCTCATCGGACACACGCAGCCGGCGCTGATCGCCGAACTGGCTCGCGTTGGAACGTCGCCGACTCCTGAATCGATCGACGCATGCCGCCGCTCTCTCGCGGCTCTGCTCACGAGGGAGAAGATCGCGCCCGGCCTGCCGTTCAGCGCGATCGCCGCGATCCGGCTCCCTGTTTTTGCGCTCTCCATGCTGACGGCGGTTGAGGAGATCAGCCGATCGAAAAAGATAAACGTGGAGTCGGTCGCGGCCGACACATTCGCGACGTCGACGGCCGGTACGGCACTCCTGGAGATATTGAATCGATGGCTGAGGGTGGCGCCTTCGTTCGTCCGGTATCTGATCGTCCGGTGGATCGATGCGAGCGGCATCACCGTCTGGCCGAAGCACGCCATCGACGCCGAACTTCTGCGCGTTTATCGAAAGGACCGCGACGCCATCGTGGCCTCGCAGGCGCTGAAGGCGTGGAGCCATCGCACTGAAGCGGCGGACGTCCCGAACGCGGTGAAGATGCTTCAGCGCGAGTACGCACGACTGCCGGACGCAGGGCGCGACTGGGAGCCGCCCCTCACGCCACGGCACGCCGTGCGCGAGCTGATCAGCGGAATCCTGCAGGCCATCTGCGATCTCGCTATCGCCTTTCCCGTCCCACCCGAGCCCCGAGCGGCGCTGTCGAAAATTTTTCACGTCTATCCAGCCCACTATCTCAATCTTCTGCCAGGGCGTGACGCCGTGGCGAAACGGCAGACTTTCGTGGCCGCGCTACTCCTTCGCGGCTCGTCGCTGCCGGTCGTGCTCGAGTTGAAACGCGACGGTACGAAAGCCACGGCCGGCTTCGGCATGCCCATCCGCTTCGTTGATCCCGACGGCGTGGCGGGGCCGCGCCCGGGCGGTACGTATCTCGCCGTTGCTGCCGACACGAGCTCACCGCATCCAACTCGATGGGTATTCCAGCTGACCGAAGCGTTTGAAAAACAGAATTCGCACCCGACGGAGCTCCCGGCCATCATCACGCCCGCCGTGCATTACCAGCGGACCTCGACGCAACACGTGCGGTACCGCGTAACGCGCTACGCCTCGGCCGCTTCTGGTCAAAGGTGGGATCTCCGCGATGCCATCGAGGCGGATCTGGAGGTACGCGCGGGTCTGATCGGCGATGGGTTGCGCGTCGCGCGCGATCTCATGAACGCCGTCGGTGGGCCGGGCTCGTTGCGTGACGAGGATCGCTGGCTCATCGATCACGTCTGGTCCGTCGCAGTGGTCGGGAACGTGGGAAGCGGCGAAGGGCACGAGCGGCAGTCGATGCGCGGGCTGTTCCGTCACCTGCTGTTGGCGGTGATGCCATCGACCGCGGCGTTCGAGCGCATTCTGCCTAATCGCACTCTCGAAGACATCGGGCAGCTCGAAGCCGCGCTGTTGTCGGACATCCTCAGGCGTGTGCCGGACTCACTCCCCGGCGATCCGGCCGTGCTCTGGATTACCGAAAACCGGGACCTGCTGTTCGATCTCGTCGAAAGCCGTGGTTATGAGGAGCGCGTGCGCGCGCGACTCGCGGTAGCTTTGCGCAACTCCGGATGCTGCGAGGAGCCGCGCGACGCGGAGCGCCTCGCCGCGATCCATTTCTCCGGGCAGATCCTCACGAAATATCCACCCGTTCTGTCATTTGCGCCTGCGAACGAGCTGGAGGCGCTGTTATCGCAATCGAGCGGCGGCCGGCCGAAACGGCCTACCGCAAGCGCGAATTACACGCAGTGGGTGGCGCCGCGGGCCGAACGGCTCGCGCGCGCTCTGGATGGCTCATGGCCCGATACCTCGGACATGGACCTCGACGCCGCGATCTGCATCGAGATTCTCGCACTTGAGAACACACCCACCGGCGCCAGGCAGGAGTTGATCATCCGCCAGTTTCTGCGGGCGATCCTCCGCCGCGTCGCGCGAGCCCTGGGCGCCTATCCTCACGAGTTGTCGGAGCGCTTGCGTCAGCTTCGCGATCTGCTGCTGCGACAGCCTGGCAGCGCGGATCTGCGTGCCTATGTCGCGGCCCGCAATCGGCACGGGGCGATCTACGACACGGATTGGACGCGACTCCTGGTCCGGCTTCTCGACCGCGACGATGCCGCCGCACGTGCGCTCCGCCGCCAGACGACGGTGCAGGCGATCCGCGACCAATTGGCTTGGCGCGACTTGATCCTGACGGAGCTCTGGCGGCAGGCGGACCTCGGCAAACGCGATTTCCTCCGCCGTCATCTCGACCTGCGAGATCTCGGTGTGAGCGTACCGGCATCCGTCCATGCGGTTCCGGTGAGTGGCGAAGTGCTGCTCACCGGCACGGAGAATGTGTCCGCGATCGTGACCCGGCTAGACGACGCGAAACCGCTTCGGATCGCGGCCGATACCGTCATTCCGGCCTTCGTACATCATCCCGAGCACAGCAATCGATTCGTCGCCGTCGCCGGCTTGCCGAGACTCCCCGAAGAGGCAATTGACTTTCACGTGATGCGTCACGACAGGGCGGAGAAAGAGCGGATTTACACCGAGGCCCTGAACCGGCCATCCGGAGCAGTCGTCGCGGCGCGCGTCCTTCGTATCGAGAGGGGAGAAGCGCTTCTCGATACGGGCGTCGGGCAGGTGACATTGCGGGATGAAACGTTCAAGGCTCCGCATGGTGCACGCGTCGTCGTGCGCGTGCGCCGAGAGAGAGTACTTCGGTCTGCCAGGTTCGATCTGGCATCGCGCGGCGAAACCCAGAGCACGACGGTCCACGACCTCCGGTCTTCCGGGCCGCAATCCGTTCAACGTCTGGAGGCGCTGGCGGGATCCGGTGACGTGTTTCTGCGCGCGCGGATCACCGAAAGAGAAGAGGACGCAGCGGCGGTACGGTACCAGCTCGATCCCGGATTCGTGGTCGGTCCTGCAGCGCGCCGGCCGTTCGTGCGCCTCCCGATCCGCGGCAATGCACCGCAGATGAGCGATACGGTGGTCGTCAAGATTTCCGGGCCGCAATTTGTAGAGCAGCTGGCCGTCACACGCGTTGCCGTGCAGCCGCGGCCGGAGGCAGTGCAGTGGGGAACGTTGCATTCGTTCCGCAACGCCTGGGGACGCCGGGAGTGGCACCTGCTCGCCGGTGACGCGAAGATCGAAGTGCCGCGGAACGAGATCACTGCCTGCCTGCAGACTCTGTTCACACTCGACGGGCTTGCGGACGACCATGAAGTGCTGCACCAACTCGCGTCTACGCCGGTTCGTTGCATGGTACGCGACGGCAAAGCGAGCCTCCTTAACGGCGGCGCCACGTACGACGTTGCGGACGTCATCGTGGCGGCGAGTGCGGCCGAGCTCTCCGGGCTGGTGTTCGTGCGGCAGGAACAGGATGCGTTCTTGTTCGAGCTCGCCGGCCGCAATCGCTGCCTCTCTGCTGCCGACCCCCTCCCGCCCCTCGGGGCGCTAGTCAGCCTGCGCGCCGGCGATCTTTACGATCAGAAAGATCGTCCTTTCGCCGTCTCCCGTCTTGTGCCGGGTATCCGGCTGAAGCTCGCCATCGAGCACCGTCTCTATACGAGTGACGGAACAACCGTCGCGTACAAGATGCCGGTGCCGGGATCGGAACCGATCCTCTGCGTGCGCGAGCTCGACCGCACGAACATCGACGTGCGCGAGTCGCTCGCGCTGGATCAGCTCATTCGGATCGAAGTGCTCTCTTCGACTTCCGCGCGGGTAGTCGACGTCCCGTCGCATCTACCCGCTCCGGCTGTGCGGCTCGAAGGGCGATTCGCACCGGGAGTCGTGGACGCGGTCGTCACCGCGTGGAACCCCACTGCATCGCAATACGTCGTGGCGGTTGCTCCGCCGCGCACGATCCGTCTCGGTCTTCGCGAGCACGGTTTCTCGCTCGATGAGTGGTTGGAACTGGAGCCGGGCAGCGCCACGTTCGTGAATCCGTACTTTTTCGAAACGAAACGCGGTTTGATGATGACCGCCGCCGGGCTGCCGGTCACGCCGGATTGGACGATGTTGTGGCTCGCGCCGGACGTGCTGACCGCGCAGGCGATGAACGAGCACCGTCCGGCAGGCGTGTTGTTCACACGGATCACGACGCGCCCGGCGGTCGATCTCCCCGAAAGCCCCGCGTCAGACCTGCCGTGGCTCCGTGACGGCGAGGAGATGCGGGGAGTGGTCGTCGCGCAGCCGCACCCGTCCTCGGCGTCGCGGGAGATTTCCATATTGTGGGAAGCGGGCGGACGCACGGAGGAGCGGCGTTACGAGCCGCCCGCATCGCTTCGCGTTCCGCCGCGCAACGCCGACATCCTGACGGCGCGCCGTACCGGCGACGTCATTCGACTGGCGTGGATGCAGCGCACGTTTTCGGGGACGACCATTTTCCGGTCGGACCGCATGGCCGCTGCGAATTCGGGACAGAGGCACGCGTTCACAATTATCGGCCGACCGGCGGAAGGCGGGCGCGATACGTGGCTGTTCGTGGCCGAGCACGCGACGATCGTCGAGATCGTGCCGGAGAGGCTGCTTCGTACCGATCTGCTGCAGGGTGTGCCGGCGCTGAGCCGTATCGTGCTGGAGAAAGGACGGGAGGACCACGTCTGGTCGGTCGTGGAGGTGAGTGACGGGGCGCTCTCGCGCGCAATGTGCGAGCCGTGGACGCTCGAACTTCACCGCCCCCGCTGGCCGATGCTCGGCGTCCTCACCACACACGACGCGACGGCACAGCGGCGTGGTCCGATTCTCCAGGAGCTGATGCCTGAGAACATGCCCATGCGCGTGGCGCGCACCGGCGACGCTGCGCGCCGGCTGGACAAGCAGCAGATCCCGTGTGGACTTTCGTATTACGAGGTGTACGTAGACGAGATCGAGGACGGCTATTCAGTCGACATCGCGCTCACTCTGACGTCGCAGCAGGTGGAAGAGATCGGACTGCCGTCTCTCCACGAGGCGGTGTCGGTCCACGGCCGTCTCGACGGTGTGGACGGACGGACGCGCGAGGGGAACGACGGCTTGGTGGTCGAGGTTCTGAATTACGCCTGCAAGGAGATCTTGGCGTTGCCTGTGAGGGAGCAGACGTGGGTTCCACGGGCGACCCAGGCGGCGCTGCCGAACAAGACGTATCGCTTCGCCGTAGTGCGCGATGGGGACCAACTCGTCATCAGCTTGCGCCGCCGCGCTCCGGCGCTCTCCCTGGAATGGCTCCAGAAGCACGATATCCGTGATTTCGCGTCCGTTCATCACCATCCCCTGTATTACTGCGGCGAGATCGGTGCCGAAACGCTGGTCGAGCAGTGCGGCTGCGAGCGCGAGGATCTTCCGCCCGGAAGGCTCATGCTCTTCGAGCGCAGCGCGGGCGATACGCTCCTCGTGCCGCTCGACCAGCTCCGGTTCTGGGGCCTTCCGCTCGATCCCGCATTTCTGGTCAAAGGCGATCTGATTACGGCGTACCAGGTGACGCGGACGGCCGAGGGAGGGGTGACGTTCGACATCCGGGAAGTCGTGCACGACGTGATCTCCGAGATCCAGTCGTTCAGCGACGGAAAAGGCATCTTCTTCGCGCGCATCGGCGGGGACAGCGGGCGCAGCGGCATCCGGGTTCAGGGACTCTACGACGCCCGCGTGATCGAGAGGCGAGGGTGGCGCGTGGAGATCGATGGCCTCGATGCGGCGCAGACCTTCGCGGACGAAACGTACGTTTACGTGAGGTTCGTCGGCATCGACGAACGGGAGCGAGTCCTCCGGTTCCGGCTGATCGACATCCATGCGGCGTTCACACCGGGCAACCTCGTGTACGTGCAAAGCACGTCCACCGAGCCCGTTCGTTACGGCGGGAGCTTCGCGCTCCCGGTCGCACCGCTCACCGGCGATTCAGACGAACGCGGCAAACACATCATTCCGGACACGCTCTACTCGGTGCGCCGCTGGCGTCTGCAGCAGACCATCGAGGAGCGCGGGCTGTTCCTGGCCCGGGTGATCGACAACCGCTTGTCGCTCATCGATCTGCCACGGCGTGGCGTCAATACGTTGCTGGCCATGGGCGAAGCTCAGGTCATCGTGGCGGACGTTGGGGAGACGAAACAAACCGTGGACGTCGAGATCTCCGAGGGCGTGCGCGTCCGTGCGCCGCGCGAACGGTTTGTGGACGCTGCCGTCCTGGACAAGCTGATGCCGGGCGACCTGCTGTTCGTAGAGACCACGTCGGACGGCAGCCGATTGCAGGTCCGTGACCGGATCCCCAGTCACCGCACCTACGTCGAGGTCAATGCCAGACCGACCATGCTGGTGGAGCTCTGGGGCTCGCTCGATTTCCGCCATCGTGACCGTCGGGACGACGGGCGCGTCTCGTGCAACGTGGTGGGCCTGTCCCAGCTCAAGGGGGCGACGCGGGTCTCGGATGCAAACATCGGCCGCGACGACCTGTTGCCGCAAGAGGTCACCGGATGGGCGGAGAAGCTCCTCCTCGACGATCGCACCGGCAGCGATGCGGCCGTGGGGCAACTGGTCATCGAAGCGAATGGCCGGCCCTCGTTCGTGCTCCGATCGAAACGGCGCGTCCCGATGCCGTACCGTTCCGTTTCCTATCGCAGGCAGTGTTCGGCGGAGATCGCGGCCGCATTGCAGGAATGGCGGTGGCGCGACACCCCGACGCGAGTTGGCCAGACAGCGACGGCGCTCCTCATTGCACCGGCGCGAAGCGATGACGAGATGTCGCTCATCGACGCCGCACGAGTGCCTTTGCCGGCGGATCATCTGGTTGACCAGTTCGGAAACATGCCGCGGATCGGCGACCGGAAATCGTTCATCGTTGCCGGCGCTGACCGCGAGCGGATCGTTCTGGAGGTTGCGCCCGGAAGATACGCCGAACTGCGGACCAGCATGATCATGCCGGCATTCCGGCAGACGTACGCAGTCGCGACGGTCGCCTGGGAACAGCTGAGGGCCGGCGATGAGATCATTCTCGAGATCGCGGAGGCGATCCAGGGACGGCCGCATCCGTTCCTGCCGTCGTTCAGGGTCGTCGACCTGCGGCCGTCACAATGGCGCGAGCTGGATGCCGGTGCAGTCGTGCCGCTGTGGCGCCGGGACGACGGCCACATCATCGCGGGGCCGTTCGGTCGCGCGGGCATCCACGCCGACGACTACGGTCCGCTCACGCGCGACCGGATCATCGATCTGCGTCCGCGCGACCACCGGTCCGTGGAAAAGTTGACTGCAGCGTTCAATCGCTATGGCTCTCAACTCGTGCTGGAAGGTGCGGTGGCCGGCAGCACTCGCTCTGCCGGCCGCACGCGAGTCTTCATCGATGTCGGCGTGCTGGTCGAAGAGCGCGGTGACATGCGCGATCCGTCGTTGATCGTGGACGGGCCGATTCCTGCCGGCACACCGGTGAGTCTACGCATTCATCACCTCCGTTCTGAGCAGCGCGGGATCACGGAGTGCGTCTACTCGTTCGCGCAGCCGTTCCGCCTCGTCCGGTTCCGCCAAGGCGATGCGTCCATCATCCCTTCACCGGAGCCTGGCGACATCGTGGCCGTATACGCCGCCGGCCGCGGCGACGCGCGCGTCGCGGGCCTCGAGCGCCTCGAGATCGAATGGGCGTATACGAGCGGGGATTCGCTGGCTCTTCACGATTCTCATCGCAGAGAGGAAGTGTTGCGAGCCGTGTTACGCGGCGCGGACGAGCTCCTCTGGGCCACCATCGAGCGCGTCGATCCGCGTCAGGGCGTGGTGGTGCTTTCTCGCCGCCGGCAGTTGGAGCGACTGCTGACTGCCCGGAACACGGTCCATCGCGCCGTCGTTCGCGGCGCCATCGGTGCTCGCCGCGTCCTCGCCGAGATCCTCGGCATTCCGGTGGCGATCTCCGCACCCGATTTCGCTCGCGGCCTGCGCGACTGCAACGAGCTCGGCGAAGCTCTCGCGGCGAAGCAGGCAAAGGTAGAAGTGGTGGTTGATGACGAGGGAGCGATAAGCGCGATCGCTCCTTACGCGTTACCGCCGGCGGGCGAGGAGTTCGACACTATTGTCGATCACTGCATCGCCACCGGCGTGGTCTGCCGGTACGGCGGACTGCGCATCTTCGTTCCCATCCGTGAGCTGGCCTGGTGCTGGCTCAGCGAAGAAGCGATGCGCGCGATCTTCACGCCCGGTCGTGCGGTGACCGTGCGCGGAGATGCCGAAGGAACGAGCTTCAGTCACGCGCGCACCGGCGCATTGATGCGTGAGGCTCGGCGATTGAGTGAAGCGTTTGCGCTGACCCGGCCGGAGATCGGCACCACTCTGCCCGATCCGGATCCGATTTTCGTCACCTGCGAGTACGTCGAGCCGAACGGGAGCCGCGCCATCGTTCGTACGCACTCCGGGTTGCTCGCCGAACTGCGGGTTGCGCCGAATGAGGACCATCAATCGTCATTTCTGGCCTATGTGGTGGAAATCGATGCGCGGCGGCGCTCGATTGTTCTCAGTGCGACACCGAGTGCCGTCGACCGTTGGGCGTTCGCGCCGCTCGGAAAGGGTGCGATCCATTCGTGGAGTGCCGATGCCATCCGCGAAGTGATGGCCGAGCTCGACGATGCTGCCGCCGGGGGCGCAGAAGAAGTGGCCAGGTGGCTCGGCGCGCCTCTGCCCGTGCCGCCGACCTTTCGCAATCTCCGCTTGGTGCTGGAATGCCTCCAGCGAAGAGGACTCGAACCGGCCGCCGTGCTGCCGGCGGACAGCGTGCCGGAGGCGAATGCACTGCTGCGGTGTCTCATGTCGAGTTTCGGGACGGCGCCGTCGGCCGAAACACCCGCGGAGGCGTTCGCGCGTGCGTACCGGCTCCTTCAGAGCGGGCGTGCCGAGGACGCCGAGCTATTGCTGAAACGAATCGACGAGGACGCGCGCGGACACGAATCACTGGACGTGCAACTGGCGCTTGCGCGCGCGGTTTTCGCTCAGGACAAGTACCGCGGAACGCTCCTCATCCGGATGCTGTGCCGCCGTTTCTTCGCCAGCGCGCACCTCAACCTGCCGTTGCTGCTCGTTCCAACGCAGTCGGATGGCCCGGCATGGATCAAGTCGCTACGAAATGGGGAGTTGAAGCAACTGCGCGACAAGATTACGGAGGTCCTGCAGGTCGATCCCGCGACTGCCGCCTCTCGCGCGCGGAAGATCTGGCTGTCCATCGTCGAAGAGAAGGTCGATGACAGTGCCTTCGACCGGACCGTCGCCGAATACCTCGACGCCGTGCGCGACGAGCAGGACGTCCGCGAAGCCGTCGACCCGCGGCTGCTCGCTCTCGCTGCCCATCTTTGCTTTGCGGCCGGACATCCCGCGCGGGCGTGGCGTTTCCTCGACGCGATGCGCGCCTCCGCGCCCGATCTTCAGCCATATCACGCGTGGCGAAACTGGATGCGAAATGGAGATGTCAGCGGTGCGGATCCGGTCGTTGCCGCAATGGTGAGGGTCCATGACCGCGCGCTGTGGCGTCGCGTTCTGGGCGACGCCGACGTCGATGCGCTGTGGAACGCATTCCGGCTCAGCGTTTACGACTGGCGGCTCGTGCCACGCACCTACCGAATCGTGCCTGCAACCCCGGCGAACACCGAAGCTCTCGAACAGTGGGCCCATGTCAACGACATGGGGCCCGCACTGTCATACCTGCGGGATACGATCGCGCCGGCGATATCGAACACGCCGCGCGCGGTGATGCCGCCAGAGAGCACACCACGCCCGCGGATACGCTCCGTAGCGGCGAGAAGTCCGGTCGTGAGGTGAACTCACGTCCCCGCGTATTGCGCGGGGACGTGATGGCAGCGGGCAGACTCTAACACCGCCGGAGCGGCTGCTCGCCCGGTGTTATTTTACGTTGCGCCGCGCTCGCGAAAGCTGGACCGTGTCGGCGCTCACCCTACAACCGTGATCCCGGAAACGGAAGAGGTTTTGCGGGGGCGGAATGCCTTACCGCGATGTGTGCTGCTGGTTCGCCGAACCTCAGTCCAGCCCGAGCAGATCCCAGCGGCCGAGGTACCGCCCCTCGGCGTCCTTGAACTTGCGGATCGGGTTGTTTGCCGAATGGAGCTTGCCGCCGCGGCCGGGCGTGGCGAGCCAGGCGTCGTGGCCCTCTTTGGCGAGGCGCGCGACTTCACGCCGGGAGATGACATGGTACGAGGGCGCCTCGCCGTCCAGCGGCAGGTTCACGAAGACGAAGAAGAGGTTCTCGGGCAGCGAGGTGTCGCCGACGTCCGCCTCCACCTTCTGATTGAGGATCCACTCGGCGACGCCGCGCTGATTCGTCTCGACCTGAATTGCCACCGACTTGGTCGCGTCGCGGTTCGAAGCGAGGACGTCCACCCCGCGACTGTTGCGAAGCGTGATCGACGCTAGGTATCGGCGACGCGACAGCTCGGCCGCGACAAAGTACTCGCCGGCGACACCACAGAGGACCGCGTCGAGTTTCATCGGAGCACCTCTCTCACTTTGGGAGCAACGACGGCAGGTCTGGGACTTTGTCGAAAACCGACACCAATTCCGTGACTCTGCATCGCATCGCGACCGCGAGGCGAAGAACGGTCGTGAGGCTTGGGACAGCGAATCCATTCTCCACGTTACTGACGTAGGCGTCGGTAAGCCCGGCAGCTTGCGCGAGTTCGTGTTGCGTCAGACCGTACTTCTGCCGCAGCTCGCGCACACGCTGCCCGAACACCTCACCTTCGCGCTGGCGAATGCGCGTCATGCGACACCGACACCGTTGACATTTCGCGACAAACGACTTATAGTATAGTATAAGTTGTTCGCGGAGGTGCACATGCTCGACGACGACCTCATCAACCGCATCCGAACCATTTTCCTCCACCAGCGCCCGCACGTCACGATCGCGGAGGCTACGGTACTCCTCGGATGGTCCCGCGGCGAGATGTCGCAGGCCCTCGCGGCCGGCGAGGTCGAGGTCACGTCCACATCCATCGACAAGTGGCTCTGGCGCGAGGAGCTGATGGCCAAGGCCCTCGAGCTCTGGTCGCCGGAGACCATCGAGGAGGCCCTCGGCGCAGATGCCGCCGCCGTGTTGCCGGAGGCCGTGCGCCTCATCGACCTCCACGTCCGCCTGCCGCGCCACCACGTCGCCATGCTCACCCATTTCGCAGAGCGCGATCACACCACCGTCAACAGCATCCTGGCGCGAGAGCTGGACGGCATCGCCAGCGCCCACGCCGACGAGCTCTCCTGGGCCGTCGCCGGCTTCGCCGACGCGCTGGCGTGGCCGGATGCGGAAGGGGCGCAGCTCCCATGCTGATGCCCTCCTGAGCGTCGTTCGTGAGGTCGGTCAAGGAGAGGCGATCCCGAAGAACACCGCCGGCACCGACCGCACACACACCACACCTGTGCGAGCTGACCATCACCAGCCTACACGTCGGCAGCCGTCACCGTTCACCCGTCAGGAATCCTCGCCGCAGCCGCCGCGCCGTCGCCCCTTCGCACGGCTGAGCAGCAACGCCGGCACTCGCATCCCGGCCGCTCGCGTGCATGCCGCGCCCGAGCGCGTAAATCTCCGTTGAATGTCCACGAACTCCGACCATGAAGGTGTGAATCCCATCCATGGACACATGCATGCGACCGCGCAACAGGTGAATCCCATCCATGGATCGGATCCACGCGATCCAACATCAGGTGAATCTCATCCCGGGATCGGATTCACCCGATCAGTCGTCGCACGAATCTCATCCATGGACACATGAATCCGATCGCGCATCGCATGAATCCCATCCATGGATCGGATTCATGCGATCGGGCACGACGTGAAAACGATCCGCGGCCATGCCGACGCCCACCGCGGTTCACACAATGGGACGAGTACCATGGAACCGTATGCCGCGAGCTCGCGTACCTGACGAAGATGCGGCGCGCTTCGGCGCCATCGTCGCCCGCCTCCGGACGAAGCGCGGCTGGACCCTTGCCGATCTCTCCCGCGCCAGCGGCATGAACGCCACCTGGCTCGGCGTTCTCGAACGCGGCGGGAACATGCCCAGCCTAGCTACAATCTTCAAGCTCGCCGAAGTGTTCGGGGTCGCGGCAGCGGAACTGGTGCGTGAGGTCGGAGATGCGCGCCGGAGGCCGCTGGCATCCAAGGCGGAGTAGAGGCGCGCGCGGTGGCGGTCGGAAACCAGATCGACACAGGCGCTGCCTGCCTACGCGACGGCTCGTGTCCTCCGCGAACGAGTATATGTGGTGGCAGGAATGCGCGCCGACCAGCTTCGACCGGCCATTGAACCTGTGCTTGTCGTTTTTACACGCGCGATGTCGGGACACTGATGAGATCTCGCCTCGCTCTAACCACAGGCACTGAGACTGGAAACGACGTTCTCAGTTCAAGCCCGTCGGCGCGTCGCTTCCGGGCCGTCTGACGATTGTGCCACGCGGAAGAAATCACTCATAATTTGCCAGCCCGTTAGGGTGATCGGTGAGGCCGGCGCGCGATAAAGCCGACCGCGAACATGAATCAACCGGACTGGACTCACACGGCCGAAATCGTCGCGGCGCAGATTGCGTCGCTCCCGGCGGACGCGGCCCCGCTGCTCGTTGCCACTCTGCATGGCGCACTGGGCGCGACGCTTGCCGATGGCGCACAAGGCTGTTGGACCGAAGATCTGGTGAGCTGCGTGCTGGCTGCGTATGCGAAAGCTCTCGAATGCTACGCGCTCGCGAACGAGAACCGCCTGCGGGTCCTGACGCTGCGCAATGTCGGCGACACGCACTTCGCCGCTGCAGCGCGTGGCATCGGCAACGCGCGCCTGCATGCCGAAGCGGCAATCGCGTTATACGAGCAGGCGGTATCGCGTCCCGCAGTGAGCGCTGAGGTGCGGGATGCATGGCGGCAGGAGCTCGCCAATCTTTATGAATTCGTCATCGAACGATGGGAAGCACTGTTGCCGATCATCAGCCGTGACGTCAATCCGTACGAATGGGCTGACGCGCGGATTTCACTGGGCGGGTTGTATCGGGTGCGGGAGGCGTTCGAGCGTGCCGTCGCGCTGCTGGATGAGGCGCTGGAGGTCCTGACCGCCGATGACGCGCCGGAGTTGTGGTGCACCGCGCATTATCATCGCGGCCTCGCCTACGTGTCACGCAAAGACGGCGACCAGCAGGAGAATCTCGCCAAGGGCCTCGAGTCGCTGCGGCTGGCACTTCAATACACGTCGCCAGAGCACGAACCACGAATGTGGGCCGTCCTCGCCACGGCGATTGGCCACTCGGAACTCGCGCGCGGACAGTTTGCGGAGGCGCGTGCGTCATTCGAATCGGCCCTTACGGTAGATGAGTCGGTACTGACGCCCGGCGGCTGGACGTCGACTCAATTGCTGGTCGCGGCGTTGCGCCTCGGAATGACACCCAGCGCCGAGACCGTCGTCGACAACGTCTGGATTCACGATGACGTGAACGATCCGTTCGACATGCTCGGCGAGCTCGGTGAGATTTCCCAAAGTATGCAGGCCGGAGAATTGATCGACATCGACGAACAGTGGCGCGTGCCATTCTTCGTCTATGAGGACGTCGCAAGGCTGCGACGGCACCTGACAAAAAGTATCCGCACCATACGTGTTTGGCCGCGCGATGCGGAAGCACGGACCAGTCTCGAGCGCGGCCGCCTTGAGGCGTATTTCCGATTGTTTGAGCAATTCTCCGAAACACTCTTGTCGGAGCGGCGCACGTTCGAACTGTTTGCGGACGTCGCGCAAGGCAACCAAACGTTCGCCCTACTTCTACGGGAGTTTAATACGCGCGTGCTCTACTACCGCCGCGGTTCAGTGCGCGTCGGCGACCTGGGAGAGATGTTTCGCATCTATCAGTTGGCCGGGCAAATCGCGCCGTTACCGCTCGTCTGGATCGGTAATCCTGCCGACGCCCAGCCTCGTGGAAGACCAGACGAGGGCTTCCGAGTGGACGCCGGCGCGACATGGAAGGCCGACGTTCGTGCACTCGTTCAGGCTGCTTCGTTCATCGTGATGGACAATTCAGCGATGTCCCCCGGTGTGCGGACGGAAATGGACATCCTTCGAGAGCTGGGACGCATCGACGCCACTCCGTTCACCCATCCCGCCGCAGCGCGCGATTATCTCGGCGTTCCCTGCTAGGAGCTGACCGATGAAGAGGTCGATCGGCGGCGTGGACGTGCGAAGCCGAAGCCTGTCGCATCTCTGCCTGAGGCGGCGTGTCCCTGGTTGGACGGCGAGGTACGGGAGCACTTTGAACGCACTTTGAACGCGCTGCTGCCCTGGCTCGGAGGCCTCGGCGAGCGTCATCATTCGACACTGGCGCTCGACCTCGCGCTCGATGCACATGCCTGGATGATTGGCCTTGCCGTGATGCTCCAGCGCCTCGATCTCGTTCTGGCTCTCTTCGGTGCGCTTGGGCGAACGCTTGCGCACGTCAACGCCGGTGATCTGCCGATCGCCGCCGACTTGGCCGAGGTTTACGCGCAACTCGCCATGTCACACAAATAGGCGCGCCTGGACCAAAAGCGGCGGTATCGCCACCCCGCCGGCCACGTTTCGGTCCTATAGTCCCCGCTGGCTCCGAGTCCTTGAGCACGACGGGAACACGCCGACCTAGCCACGATCCTCAAGCTGGCTGAGATGTTCGAGGTCGAGGCGCGGAACTGCTGCGTGAGGTGGAAGAGGCGCCGCGTGCCGGCCGCACCCGCGGCGGAGTCGGAGCGCCTGCGCCGCGGTCGCTAACGGCGCGACCTTCTGTTGCTTGGAAAGTGCAGGTGCGCACATCATGAGAGACGCCGCAAGAACAGAACGACGATCCAGAGCTGATGTACACACACACGCACACGGCGCCTGTTCAGCGTCATTTCACCCTGCTTGCTGCAGAGCGGGACCGGCGGCGCTCTGATAGTACGGATGACGCAGCCGGGTTGTCGTCGTTATGAGGAGCCCACGCGTTACGAATTTGGTCGTTCGGCATCCATAGCCGACCATGCCGGCTTTCTTCCTCCAAAAGGCGGCGAATCATTCCAGGCGATAGCACGAAAAGTCGCAGCACATCGTCACCTTCCCAACGATGCCCGTAACCGCTGAGCGGACCGGAGGTCACGATGTCGAGTTCGGGTTTCGTGACGCCAGTGTTCAGATTGTCCTGTCTGCCACGCGCGGTTACACAGAGGCTCACTTGGCCAGTGTCGTCAATGCGTAGGGCTTTATCACATGCGACGAATGATGGGTCACCCGCACGATGGTATGCCGCGACCGCTGTCAACGCTCGTTGGGACGCCGCGTCGGATTTACCGAACGGACCTGAGCGCGCGAAGGCAAGCTCGTAACGCGGCTTTCGCCACAAGCGGACCTCGTGCCGAACCACGGTTAGAACCATGGAATCGGAAGGGTCGAAAACGATGCGGTCGAATGTGGAATTCAACCCGTCCGAATGCGATATGCCGAGCAGTTGACCGAATGGTAAGCCTGCGGTGTTGTACAGCGTGACCACGCCGGAACGTCGACCCACGGCAATGACGTGTCCGTCGTGCGAAACAGCGGTGTCATCGACGGCGCGGCTACGGTCGGCGAACGCCGTCACGATACCGTTATTCAGGTCGACTACTCGCGTCCAGCCGTCGGTTGAAGCGGCGAGCAGCCGTCCATCAGCGAGGAATTGCGTTACACCACCGGAATCGAAGCTCGGGCTCATCGGCAGCCTGACGATATTTAGCCGAGGCTCCGGTGCCCCGATGTCGATCCATCCGGCGGCGTCGCTGATATCGCGAACCGCACCTGCCAAGTAGACGGCGACGCGCTCACCGGCGATATCTACATCGTAAGCGTGATACTCGCTCGGAATGTCGACCGACCGGCGTGCCCCATCGGCCGAGACCACTACCAGGCGGCCCGGAAGTGTTTGCGCCATGGCCAGCCGATCGCCCGCACACGCGCAACGAATCCCGAGATGCTTGATCTCCGGGACCGGAAGCGAACTCAGGGCGCCCGTATGAGGGTCGATGAGGTGAACAGCAACGCCCCCGTCTACGAACGCCGGCACAAAGATCCTCGAGCCGCAGATGAATACTTCGTTGAAACGCAGCTTGTGATCACGAATCGGTTCCCCCGCCGGAGAGAGGACCGTGATGTGCTCGTCGTCGAATCCCGACCACACAAGAAGATTTCCATTCGGCAGAAAGCGGGCGTTCGAAGCATCGATGCTCAGGGTTCGCGACTGGTTCGTCCGGAGGTCGACGAGGTGGAGACGCTTCCCGCCTGACTCGACCCACAGGAGCTTTCGTCCGTCAGGCGATAAGTCGCCATCCCATGCATCGTCAAATCTATGGCTGTACAACCAGGAGGCGGTGTTGAAGGCTTTTAGCAGTGCGATGGCCGCAGTCGCATTGTCTCGCGTGTTTCGAGCCAAGGACACGGCCAGGGTCGGGTCGCGATCCGCCCACGCATAAGCAGCCGCGGCGTACGCCTGGCTGCGCGCATCGTCACGCTGCCGCTCCGCTTCCTTCTGTGCGGCCTCCGCTTCACCACGTCGTTGCTCCGCCAGCTTTGCATTTTCATGAGCGATCCGAGCCTGGCGCCGCTCGCGATGGCTGACGAGTACTGCCTGCTTGGCCGCTTCGGTCGCACGCCATCTTTCGTCGCGCACTTCGAAGAATTGGATCGCCAAGCCGACGAATGCTGCAAACATCGTCACGGCGACGGTCCACGCCAGCGTCACCGTTCGCCGATGCTGGCGGAGGTCTTCGCTCGCCATGTCTTCAGGAGACAGCCCGCGCAAAGCCCCCGCGATCTTCACTGCTTCCCGCCGGAAGTCAGCGTTGTCGAGGTGAAGGTCCGCTGCCGCAATCCCGCGCAGGTCTGCCCAATGCGGCTCGTCAGTGAAGAACCCCTTTAGGATTGGTGGTACCGCATCACTGCTCGGCCAGTCGAAATCCTTGTCACTCCAGACGATGTCGCCGTCCGTCAGTACGATCGACAGCGGACGCCGCGGCTCGAGAGCACACCAGACGGCAAGCTCACGCTGGACCCACTCCGACTGCTGCGCCGCGCCCCGCGACGCGAAGAGGATCAAGTGCCGCGAACGACGCAACGCGTTCTCGATGGTAGGCCACAGTTTTTCGGTCAGCGGAAGTCCATCCTCGTCACGGAAAACACGCGCCGCCCACGGTTTCCACCATGGTTTGCCGATGCGGTGGAGGGCGCGCTTGACAGCCGCCGCGCGTTCCTTGTCGACAGCATGCCGATAGGAGATGAACGCATCGTACTGTCCGACGCCTGCAGCGGCTCGCCGGAACAGACGGCGTGTCAGTTCGCGAACTGACGATCCAGGGGCGAGGTTAGCGACTGTGGCCATGGAGGCGGCAAACGTCGGCGCTGGCTCAGCTATCGGAGATCGCAATCCGACACATGTGCGACCGGCCGTTCCCACACTGCGAGGCTACGGGGTTGCAGGGCGAAGTTTGACGATGCGACCGATGGACCGGAACCTTCGATTTGTTGGCTTCGAAGTAACGGTAACAATCTATGGGCAATAGTGCAAGCGAATGACGGACTTCAGCGTGAACCCGCCCGAATGACCACCGCCAGCCTTGGCACTTCGTCTGGGTTATGGCTGTAGGGCGCCACCCGCCCGACCGTTTCGACCGGCCGACCGCATGCCATGACGTAGAGTGCGGCGACGACATGGCGGCCTATGAACGATCGACTCTATACTCCTCGTGTGACGATTTCAGCGGAAGAGCAACTCGTGCAGGTCTTCATTTGCTATGCTCATAAAGACGTCGCGTACGTCAACGTGCTAAGGGAGTACCTTCGACCTCTGGCGCAGCAGGAGCGATTGATCCGCGTCTGGAGTGACAAGGACATTCGGATAGGAGACATATGGCGAGAGCAAGTGGATGCGGCACTTGCATCAGCGCGGATTGTTCTTCCGTTAGTTTCAGTCTACTTCATCAACTCCGAACACTGCTCCCGTGAGATGGGCATGGTCTTGAAAGAGCGAGACGACAAGCACACCGTGATCGTGCCGATCGTCATCCGTCACTACGGGCTAAAAAACACTCCCTATGAACAGTTCCAGGCACTACCAAAGGACCTTACGCCCATCAATCGCCCGAAGGACTACAAGGCGTGGCGCGAGGTACAGGAGCAGATTCGGGTCCGCGCCGCTGCCATGCGAACCAGCGCGTCCCGAGCCGAGGTAGAACGTAAGAGTGCACAGGAGGGCCACGTCTCCGCTCCGCGAGCGTCAGTTGCGTTCGGGGCTAGGCCAAGTACACCTGACGGACCACGAGTGAGAGATATCGTAGGGTTCGACCTCGGCCATGGAGAAACCTCCGTGGCTCGCGCTTCTCCATCCGGCGGCGAGCCACAGATCCTGCGAATCCACGGCCATCAGTCGCAGATCACAGCCGTCGGCTACGATGACTCGCATGTCGTCATTGGACGCCGCGCGATGCTCCTTCCGAATATCCGAGCACGGCAGACCGCGTTCAAGCTTCGCCCGCCGGGCACCGAGGCGTCGCGAGCGGCGCTGGCCGATTTCGCTCGCGGCGTTCGCGAGTACCTAATCAAAACGCACGGCGTCGCAGAAGATGCGGGAACGCATTACTTCGTCGGTAGACCATCGGGATGGAGCGGCGCGGAGGCCGAGGCTTATCGTCAGTTGCTCGCGACGGCTCTCGGCCGCGTCACGGTGGTACCGGAATCGCGTGCGGCGCTGATCCAGGCGAAGGAGAACGGTAAGCTGACCCCGGAGCAGTTACGCTCCACCATCCTGGTGATGGATATGGGCTCCTCCACCATCGACGTCACCTCGATTTTCGGCGGTGTAAAGGATGATCGTGTCGACTTCGGGACTGAGCTGGGAAGTCACCTGCTGGAGAAAGAAATTCTTCGCCGCGCAATTGCGCGGAACCCGCGAGCAGAGGAGATCCGCGCGCTTTTCTCGACAGCGGAAGGTGAAGAGCTGCGTACAATATGCGAGGCAACATGCCGGGAGGCGAAGGAAGAGTACTGGAACCTCGAAGGCGCGACCGTACGCAAGTTCGTCCCAATAGGAAACACCGACCTCCTGCTCGACATCTTCCTGGACGATACCGAAATGGCGCGCGTCCTTGCAGCGCCACTGCCGGAGCTTGGCGGAAGAGCGTGGCAGGCGAGCTTCATTACGTTTCTAGATAACATCAAGGAACAACTGGAGCACCGCCGCGTGACTCCGACCGTGCTCGTACTGACGGGTGGTGCCTCGTTGATGACATTCACGCAGGCTCTCTGCAGGGAGCGTTTTTCGGTCGTCGAGACAGTCACGCCCGCGGACGAAACGGTCGCCCTCGGTCTGGCTCGCTGGGGTAGCATTCAGTTGCGCACAATTGCGTTCTCGGAGGAAGTGCTTGCGCTTTGCCGCGAAATCGTGCCGGGTATCGTGGAGAAGCATGGGGACGATCTGCGCGACCGAATCGCTCGCGAATTGGCCAAGGCGATCGTGGCGGACGTGGTCGCGCCGGCGACACACGAGTGGCGAGCGGGCCGAATTCGGACGCTCGTCGCGATGAAGGAGAATATCAACGATCGGATGACGGAATGGCTTCGTTCCGACCGGGGCGTAACTACGTTGGCGCGTGCCTGTGCACCGGTCATGGAATGCATCAGCGCGGAAGTAGACCCGTACACGTTTGAGATCTGCGACCGCCACGCAGTTCCGCGCGCGGGCATGCGTCTCAGCCTTGACCGACCGATCGAAGAGCGACTAGACCTGGTAATGAGCGCTCCATTCGACTCGGTCTTTGCGATCACCGCCGGAATCAGCGTCATTGCACTCGTGGTACTGACGGGCGTCGCCAAAGTGGCACTGGTGACGGCGGGTCCGCCAGGCTGGCTGGTCGCCGCGTTGTTGTCTGCGTGGGCGTCTGTCTTTGGAACGATGGCTCTCCGCGAGAAGCTCGAATCGGCCGATCTTCCAGACGGGCTGCGCAACCTTGTTTCCGCTGAGAAGCTCAGTGAACTTGCGGACGACGCCGAGGAGAAGCTTCGGGATAATCTCAAAGCCGCGATCGCGAGAGAGGATATGGCCAAGATTCGCGCTGTTGTCGTTGATCAAGTCTCAGGCTTTCTAAACGCACGTGCCGAAGAGGTAAAGTGGATCATCGCCTGACGCAGGTAACGGCATCCCGTACCTTCTTGACGTTTGTGGCGGCAGTCGGTGCGGAGCTGACCTCACCGACAAGCTGTATGGGTGAGTAAATCGCACAGCGCTGAGGCAGCGGTCAACTGTGGCGATCACTGGCCGCGAACATAACTTCGCTCCTTGTGCGACCATACATCCATGGCCGTTTTTCTTTCCTACAGCAGTCGCGACAGGGAGTTCGTCACACGCCTCGCTGATGAGCTTCGACGCGCCGGCATTGAGGTATGGCTCGACGAGGCAGAGCTGCGCGTCGGGGATAACTTATTGAGAATTGAAAACGGAATCCGCACTTCGCGGTGCCTCCTCCTTGCGTGGTCCAACGCCTCAGCGAAGTCTCCATGGGTCGCGCGAGAATTGGAAGCGGCTCGCAGGATCGGCGGCATCCGGATCTTGCCCATTGTTCTGGACGATGTCGTTCAACAGCCTCCAGACGTTGTATTCGCCGACTTTCGTGATCGTGTGCGCTACCGCCGCACAGTCGCGAAACTGATTAACGCAATCCTGGAGCAGCCGACACCGATGCTCCTCCAGGCGCGTCAGGCGGTGTTGCGAGTCAAATCGGAGTTCCCGCTCGCGGGCGAGATTTTTTGGCGTATCGCAGCAGGGTGTCGGCACTCTCTACCATCTGGCGAACATTCACGACTGGATCTTCGCGGATGCCACTCTGGGTGAGAGCCGATTCTGGATCGTCGAGATGTATCAGCGCCGCGATCGTACGGTGAACCCCTTTGCAGTGCTGGACGGCGTCATACACGAGCTGCCGGTGCTGCATCTCCTCGATGCCGATCCCTCGCCGCTGGCAAGTTCTGCGATCGTCTTTTCATGCGCCCTCAACCACCTGCCCGGCATATCAGAGGAAGACGCGCAGACTCTGATCGCAGAGCACGGGTCGAGGATGACGCGCATCGCCAGGCGGTACACGCGGTTTCGGCCCATTCCGATCATTCGTCCGTTCGTCGATTCGGACGTCGCGGTAGCCGCCGCGGTCGAGAGTCCCCGCGCGCGGCACCTGCTGCGAGACCGCGCGCAGGAGCTCTTCACCTTGACAAAGCTCGAGTCCGACAGGGAGCATGGCAATGCCGTACTCTGGACAATTTCGTTTTTCGACCAGTCGCTCACCGAGAGCGTGCTGACAGTCGGCGTCGACGCCGTAACGGGCACAGTACGGTACCCGGCTATGCGCGCAGCGCTCCTCAACGCTGATTTTGTAACGATCAAAGTGGACGAAGAAGGAAGGATCGTCTCCAGCATCGCAAACCAGTTTCGTGCAATGGAGCATCACGCCTGGGACATCCCGCTGCCCGGCGATGGGCCTTCGGCAAGAGTGACGGCCGCGGAAGCGTTCCGCCTCGCCGTCGCTCATCTGGGCGACGACGGGCAGCATTGGCAGCTTGGGTTTCTGTCTAATACCGGCGTCATCCAGACGACTGACAAGCCTCGCTTACCCGTCCATGAGGCCCTGATGCGTGCCGACGGCACTGCGGGCCAGTGGGTGGTGGAGCTCTGTGGCACCACGGCGACGCCTGTGATGGAAGGCACCAGATCCGGTTTTGAGTATGACTACCGCGTCCTGCTGATTACTGCCGGAGTGGTAGAGACCATCACCGCCACCGACACGTGCGCGATGACAACGCCGCTGGCGAGGTCACCGCTCCCGCCGCGGTTCGGAAACGCGATACGCGATATCTATGAAGACGCACATGCGCTGGCCTTGCAGAACGCAGGCGTCGAGTTCGAGTTGATGTCAGTGGCCCTCGACCGGCCTCCGGGCGGAGCACGCTGGCGTTTCCGCTTCTACGGGGGAGAGGAGATCGTGGCACGCGTCTGGATCTCGGCTGACGGAACCCGTGTCATCGGGCCGTGATGGTCGCGCTGGCCACACGCCACCGACGGGGCATCAGTGATGCCTCTTTAAGGCACGGAGCCGCGTTCCCGACGGCTGGCGCCTTACCTCGGCGGCCACCGCCCTGCCTCGACGAACCGTCGATTGAACGGCCGATGGATCTTCGCGAGGGGGTATCCGACGATCGCGACGAGTGTTCCGACCACTACCTCCTGAAAACCTTTTCGCGCGGTCAGCTTCGATAGGGCCAACCCTGCAATGCCAACGGCGAGCAGCGACGGGCCGATCGGTACTCGCCAGCGCCAAAGCAGCACGGCCAGCAGGAGTAGAAGGACGGCCGCCGCTGCTTTGAAGTACCGCCGCATCTTCCGCAATTGCGCGTCCTGTTTCCAGACGCGGAAGAAGCGCTGATTGGAGTCGCAGAGCAGCGACATCACGGCGTCGGCTTTCGGGTGCCTGCCGCTAGAAGGGTTTGCGAGCGCCGGCTGGATTGAGAGAAACGGCCATGGCGTCCGTGCCGGAGGCGCGGTCATTCCGACCAGCGTGGGGAGGTTGTTCTGCGTCAGGGAAAGCGCAGTCATCTCGTACGCGGAGGTCATGAGCGCGAACGCTTCGCATTCGGAGAAGGCGTCGAGGTCGGTCCGCACCTCGGCGAGCTTCTGTTGGACGTCTTTCCTGATTCCATAACTCGTCTCGGTTTTTGCGGGTGGCTGCGGCTTTGGCTGCCCGCCGATCCACGTGATCAGCTTCTGGTCGAGGTCTTTGGTGAGGTGCACGAAGACGAGGCCCTGCAGCGCACCTGAGCGCCTGCGGCCGAGGAGATCCTCGAGCTGCACCTCGCGAAGCCGCGCCTGCAGGATGTCGTCAGCGCGCATAGGAACTGAAAACATGCCGCCAGCCGGGGCCGGTGCGGGGCGCATCTGCCCGCTCGCGTCACTGACGAGAAGGACGCGACAGCCTTCGTCGATCAGGGTACCGACGCCCTGATTGTCATGAACGCCACCGTCGACCAGCCGGACCGTTCGCTGCAGATAGAGGTCGCGCAGAACAATCGGCTCGAACAGACCGGGAACACATGCGGAAGCGGCGACGGCGCGACCGAGGCTGACATGCTGGTGCCGTTTCGGCGCGTCTTTGTAGTACACGCGGCGGAGCCGCTCCATCGCGTCCGTTCCGGCCGTCGCCAGTGGCGGTTCGCCCATGTAAGACGTGGTGAATTGCCAGGTGTGACCGGTATTCAGCGTGGTGGCGTTGATCACCAGGATCGGTACTTTCGAGAAGAACTGCCAATTGTGATACTTCGGGTTGAACGGTTTTCCCGCAGCTTTTCCAATCCAATCCTCTTTCGGCGTCACCTGCAGCCGGTCGAGGTAGATCGGGGGCTCTTCGCCCGTCCTGGAGTAGAGCACTTGTTCGTAGAGCTCTCCGGCGCGGTCGGTGCGGGAGTAGTCGGCGTCGAACGTCATCCGGAGGTTTGCACGAATAGAGTCGGCGAGTTGCACGCGGATGTTCGTCTCGATCCCGGCGAGGAAGTCCTGCCGGATCTTCTCCACCAGCGCAACGTAGTCGCTGTCGGCGCCGCCCTTGCCCGATTCCAGCATCCTCCGCAGTTCCAGGTAATAGTGAGCGCCGATGATCGAGCCGCCGGAGACGCAGGAGAGCACTTCGACGTGGCGCAACAGGCCGGCGTCGGCGAGCGCCGCGAGCGTACCGATATGGAACAGCGATGCGCGGAATCCCCCGCCTGACAGCGCGAGACCCACTTTCCCACGGACAGCGCTTTCAAACGCGTAAGGCCGGAGCTTCACGGCACCGGCGATGCCGGATGCGATTGCCTCCGGCGTCAGATTCTTCATTCGCGGCGCGTGGATGCGGGCGAGATCCGCCAGTTGCTGGATAGTGGTCGTCAGCTCGCCCGCCGAGGGAGAGGTGGCAAAGCCGCGGCTGAGCTCCTCGATTGCATGGGCGAGGTCACCCAGTCCCAGACGCGCCTCCGCGCGCGTGGCGTAGTACCACCAATGTCTCGCGCCGGGCCAGTGGTCGAGCTTCACGAGCACTTCCATCCGGATACGCGCCGCGGCTTCAAAGCGGCGACCGCGCTCCTGCTGCAGATCGGGCAGTGCGGGCTCCGGATCGAGTGAGGTCAGCAGGTCGAGCAGGTACGCGGTGTTGATGCCCGTATAACCGTCCGCATCACTTCCACCGAGGTGGCCGCGGGTGTAATAGCGGAGCGAGTCTTCGAGGTGGGAGCGCTGGCCGTCGGCCAGCCACCAGCGCTTACAGATGCCGCCCGCGATGCCGAGCGTTTCGGCATCGGCCGTGGTATCCAAGTGGGCAAGCCCGCGGAGTAGCGCGAGGGCCCGCTCGTGCCGCTCGACCACCGGCACGTCACGGTCTTTGGAGAGGTTGAGCGCCGATTGCTCCACCCACTCCTTGTCGGGCGCAGGAGTCGTGGCCGCGGCATGGACATGCTCCAGAACCGCCACAGCCAGATCGAAGCGCTCGATTCCGGCCACGCGCTTTGCGCGCCTGATCGCTTCCCTCACGTCCGATGACGGTTTGGCGACGAACTCGATAGCGTCCCGGACTTCAATCGGATCATCTGCCATGCATAGGTCTTTCTAGTGAATGGATTCGTCAGCGTTCGTGCAGTCGCTGACTGTATTGCCACGCCCTTCGAGCGCCTCCAGATCGATTGCGGTTGGGAACGTGCAGCGGTCGAACGAGCAGCGCTCGAACCACTCCGGGCGGATGTAGCCGCGGAAACGGACGCCGGTGAAGACAACGTCGGTGAAGCGGACCTCCTCCGCCGGATCGCCGAGCTCAAGCACGTTGGGCGCGGCCGGGGTGGCGCGATTGACGATCACGCAGTTCTCGAAAATGGTCTGGCGGCCCGCCGCGACGAGCGTCGGGTGTTTCGGGTCGGCGGGCGACGAGCGGAAGGTGACGAGGCCGAAGTTGGTGACGTCGATCTCCGTTCCTCGGAAGATGCAGTCGTCGAACGCGACGCTGATCGCGTTTGTCTGATCGAAGCCCCCGGCCGCGAACTGCACGTTCCGGAACGTGGAATTGCTCAACGTGAACACGGGCGAGCGCCCCCAGTGCACACCCGCCAGAGAGCTGTCGGTCACGGTCAACCGGTCGACAGTGCCGGTATAGAACGTCACGTCGGCCAGCCTGGTCCCTGTGAGCGTGCCGTTGCGCCAGTTCGCATTACGGAGGAACCAGCGCCGCTCGGGTTTTGCCGATTGCTGGAGCTGTCCGGCGAACATCATCGCGTTGAGCCGTGCCTGATCGGGCCGCGTGGAATCGGCCGCGATCATCAGCGCGGCGCCGAGGAGTTGCTCGTCGCCAGCGAACGAGGAGGCGGCGCGTGTGATCTCACTCCCCGCCAGCGGCTGTGCCGTTCGGACGAGCCGGTCGACCGTGGTTTGCCTCGCCCGGTTGCGCAGCGAGTTTTCGAGGCGATTGTTGATGCCGGCCCACGCCAGGCCGATGATCGTGAGCGCCGCGAGGGCTGCGGCGAAGAGCCCGATGGTGCGCCATCTCCTGAACCGGCGCACGGCATTTAACTGCGCAGCGAGATCCAAGGCAACGCGGTCATAGTCGGCGACATCGCCGGGCTGCAGAAAGTGGATGCGTTGTTCCAGCAACCGGATCGGCTCCGGCAGATCGTCTCCGATCGGCGCAAAACGAATGGGGATTACCTTCCGGCCGAGAGCGTGCGCCCAGTACCACTCGGCGACGCACCACTCGCTCGACACCGATGACGGCGTCAACAGGGCAATCACGGCCTCTGAACGTGCGATTTCGTTGGTCAGCCGGTGAACGTAGTCTTCGCCGCCTTCGATTGCTTCGTCGAAGAAGACGCGGAACCCACGCGCGTTCAAGGCGTCGCGGACCGAGCGCGCGAGCAGCACATCCGCGCGCGCATAGCTGATGAACAGACGCGGCGCAAAGAGTGTCAACATGGTTTGAACCTCTATCTCATGGTACCGCCGTATGCGCGCACTTGTAGAATCGCGGCTCATGAACGCCACAAACGCGCCGCGGGAGCTCTGTTTCATCGCCATGCCCTTCGGCACGAAGCACGACGCGGCCGGTCCGGTCGTCTTTGACGCCGTCTACAAGCAGATCATTGTGCCCGCGGTGGAAGCGGCTGGGTTGCAGGCGTTGCGCGCCGACGAGGAAGTGGCCGGAGGGATCATTCACAAGCCGATGTTCGAGCGACTGATCCTGTCGCGCTTCGCCATCGCGGATCTCACGACAGCAAACGCGAACGTGTTCTATGAGCTCGGAATCCGGCATGCGGCGCGGCCCGGGTCGACCGTTCTGATCTTTGCTGCCGGGCGTGGGCAGTTGCCATTCGACGTGGCTCCGCTGCGCGCTTTACCGTACCAGCTCGACGCGGCCGCGACCCCTGTCGATGTAGACGCATCCATCGCTGCATTGACCAAGCGGCTGGTCGCGCTCCGGGAGGAATGGCAGACGAAGGAGCGCGCCGCGGACAGTCCGATTTCCGAGCTGCTCGACAGCTACTCGTTCCCTGACATCGCGCGGCTGAAGACCGACGTGTTCCGCGAACGGGTCGACTACAGCGAGCAGGTGAAGACGAGTCTCGCCGAGGCCCGCCGGAGCGGACTGGCGGACGTTGAAGCGGTGGAGCGACAGCTACCGTCACTCGATGAGGTGGAGAGCGCGGCGGTGGTCGATCTCTTTCTCTCCTATCGCGCGGTGAAGGGGTGGAAGCAGATGGTCGCGCTGGCCGAGCGGATGACGAAGCCGCTCGCCGCGACGGTGCTCGTGCGCGAGCAGCTCGCGCTCGCCCTCAACCGCGACGGTCAGGACGCGCGCGCCGAGGAGGTGCTGCTCGAGCTACTCAAGACGCGCGGACCGAGCAGCGAAACACTGGGGATCCTCGGCCGCGTCTACAAGGACCGGTGGGATCGCGCGCGCAAGGCGGGGCAGAAGCTGCGCGCAGAGGCGGCGCTCGAGCAGGCGATCGACGCGTACCGCAGAGGATTCGAGGCCGATTGGCGCGACGCTTATCCGGGAATCAACGCCGTGACGCTCATGGAGCTGCACGAGCCGCCCGATCCAGCCGGCCAGGAGCTTCTCCCGATCGTCCGTTACGCCGTCATGCGCCGTCTTGCCGCGTCGCAACCCGACTACTGAGATTACGCCACGCTCCTCGAGCTGAGCGTCCTCACCCGTGATTGGGGAGCGACGCGGGAGTGGCTCAAGAAGGCAGTGCTGGCGATGCGCGAGTCGTGGGAAGGCGAAACGACTGCGAACAACCTGCGCCTCATCGCCGAAGGTCGCGGCGAGGATGTGAATTCGATTTGTGCGTCGATTGGCGAATTGGTCCAGTAGCCGTCAGTTACGAAAACGAGGGCCGCCCCCGCATGCCGCCACTCAGGCGCACGTGCAACTCGCCGACTACAGCCAGCACCGGGCGCGAGTCGCAGCGCACGGTGGGCGGGGCAGTATGCGGTCTGACACCAGCAGTGAGCTTGCGTCACGCCGCGCCGCGATCACCGCCGCAATGACGAGTCGTGAGCGTTCACCACGAAGACCTTCATTAGATGCAAGATTCCGTCGCCGGAACCGGCGCTCGTCGCGCGTGCAGCGACGGGTCGCGCAGCGTTGGTCGGCGGCTGCTGATCGCGTCCAGTACCTCGCCGGCGTGCATGCCCTCGCCGCGGTTGCTCGGTTCTACCTGCCACTACCGATAACATTCCTCCGAGTTCGATGAGGTTGCGCCCGTCCGCACGAGCGCTACTTTTTCCGCCAAACGGCTCGCCGCCCGAGGCGCCGGAGGCACTTGGTTGAAGAAAAGCGATCAGAGGCTGTAGGACCAGCTCGACCGCCGCACTTGCTAAGTTCTTCGTGGTCAGGCCGAGGGTCATAGCCACCGAAAGCGAGCCCGCCTCGTCGAATTCTCTGTACTCCGAGATAATACTCGACGAACTCGACAGCGTTCGATCCCGACAAACACCATCACAATGACAGCCGAACGGCTTCCGCTCTCCCGATCGGATCAAGCACGTCCTTGGGTTCGGTTCGAGACGAACGGCGCGCAACTCGACGTAAGCGACTTTCATCGCATTGAAGATCCGGTCATCGACAGGCTCTACCCCCAAAGCGCGAACTCGAGCGGATCGAAGAGTGCCGCTGCGCGCTCCGCTCCGAACGCCTACTTATACCGTCGATGTCATGGAAGACGAGTGGCGGCCGGGTTGAACGTGTCTCGACGACGGCGAGGTGCCCGTCGCGACAGCAGGTTGCGTTGAACCGACCGACCCCAATGCAGCAATCAGGCGCCTGCTCTCCACCGCCCTTCGGCGCCCATCGACAACCCCTTCCGCGGCATCACTTGCGGTGTTCATCAGGGTGTCTATTTGTGTGTTTATCGCCGCGGTTTCCACCCTTGTACGAGAGGGGAACGTGCTAGAAACCGCACAGCGTCTGTTTCGGCGCTCTTCGTGCCGGTATCTCTTGGCAGGCGAGGAATTTAGCGGCTGAGGTGACGGGGGGGCCATTTTCCGCCGTTCCCAAGCTCTTGGTCGCGGGTTCGAATCCCGTCGCCCGCTCCAATCTAAACTCCAATTCCTGCAATAGTTTAGGTTTCAGCGTTTCGTCGGCGTACTCAATACGTCCCCTTCGTTCGACTATCTGAACCGGAGGGAGAAGTGCTCACGATTTACCGACGTCA
>WUUC01025273.1_pt1 | contig 31978 bp, 26 predicted proteins | sample 6278441 | NCBI WGS metagenome assembly WUUC01 (sample SAMN13675441, study PRJNA597444) | soil metagenome | isolation source: soil | place: USA: Washington | collected 2017-10
GTTCTAGCACGCGCAGGGCTTCGGTCATGACCTCGGGCCCGATGTAGTCTCCAGCGAGAACGGCGAATTTCAGAGTCGGCATAAAAGCCAAGGAGGTAGCGGGCAGGCGCGGGCGAGGGAAGCGGGAAGTTTGAGGATCTGGAAGCGCCGGGATCGGACGGGTGCGGCGGAAAATAGGCAGCTCGAAAAAGGCTGTAAGGCGGGCGTGGGTGCGGCGACTAATCGGAGTGATGTCGCAAAATCCCGAACACGAAATCCGCTACCAGCAATGGCTGGCGGAGCACGGCGGGATACTGGGGAAGATTTCGCGCGTCTATGGTTTCAGTGAAACGGACCGGGGAGATCTTTTGCAGGAGTTGAAGTGGCAGATTTGGGTTTCGCTGAAGTCGTTCACCGGGCAGGCGAAGGTATCGACGTGGATCTATCGGGTGTGCCTGAACACGGCGCTAACGTGGCGGCGCGGGACGCAGCGGCGTATTGGTAAAATCGAGGCGGGAGCGGATCTGGCGGTTCTGGCGTCGGACTCGGCGGATCCGGCGGCGGTGGCGGGTAAAGAGGATTTATTCGCGAAGCTTCACGAGGCGATGCGTGCACTGCCGGAGCTGGACCGGGCGCTGGTGATGCTGGCGCTGGACGGCGTGAGTTACCGGGAGATCGCGATGGTGACAGGCACGACGGAAAATCATGTGGGCGTGGCGCTCACGCGGGCGCGGCAGCGGCTGGCCCGGGAAATGAAAGGAGTGATCGATGAACTGGGATGAACTTCAGAAACTGTGGCAGGCGCGGACCGGTGGTGGTGTTTCGCATGGCCGTGACGAACTGCGCACGCTGATCGCGGAGTATGAGACGAAGAGCGGGCGCTGGGCGCGTGTGTTGCGACGGCGCGAGTATCGCGAAGCGATCGCAGCCTTGTTTGTGGCAGGAGGGTGGGTGACGGATTTGTGCCGGTATGGAGATGAGGCGTGGCCGTTGATGGTTTCGATCATGCTGGTTTTGGGCGTGGCGGCATTTGAGCTGCGGGAACTCTGGCGGCGCGCGCGCGGACGGCTGCCCGTTCATGCGACGTTAAACGAGAAAGTGGACGCGGATCTGGCGGAGCTGCGCCGGCAGCGGTGGCTGTTGAGCAATGTCTGGTCGTGGTACTTGGCGCCGATAGTCTCCGGGTGTCTGATCGAGATGAATGTGACGATCCGGATGTCGGGGACGGGGTCCGGTGTGTCAAGAATCGCCGCCGGGCTGGTGATCATTGCGATCGTGGTCGTGCTGGTATGGGCACTTAACCGGCGAGCGGTTCGCAGGCAGATCGCGCCGGAAATCGCGTATCTGGAAAAGTTGAAGGCGACGTTAACGTCGTTCGAGGCCGGAGACGAATCAGGAAATTCTTAAATCATGAAACGATCTATTCTGAAATTGTTGATGCCGTTGATGCTGATGTTGCCTCGTGCCCTGTGGGCGCAGGGACCGTTGAATGTGCAGAAGGAGCTCGATGGCTTTGTGGACAAAAGACCGGGCGGCGCGATCGTGGTCGCGTGGGTGGATGGTGTAGGCGAGCGCCAATATCAGGCGGGGAAGCTGGCGGGGGACGATCCGCGTGCGGTGTCTTCGAATACGCTGTTCGAGATTGGTTCGATCACGAAGGTCTTCACGGCATTGCTGCTGGTGGAGAGCGAGCGGCTGGGACGGGTGCGGATGGACGATCCGGCGGCGAAATATCTGCTGCCACCGGGCGATCCGATGCAGGTGGAGCTCGGTCATATCACGCTTCGCAATTTGGCGACACACTCCTCGGGTTTGCCGCGGCTGCCGGGGAATCTGATGAATGGGCTGATATCGACGAGCAATCCGTACGCGAGCTATGACCGCGCGGCGTTGATCGCGGCGCTGCGGCAACATGGGCCGAAGGCGAAGGCGGGGTTGCGCATGGAATACTCGAACTTTGGGGTATCACTGCTTGGTGAGGCGCTGGCGGCGGCTTGGGGAAAAAGCTATGACGAGACGCTGCGCGAGCGTGTGCTCACGCCACTGGGTCTGAAGCGGACTTCGCTCGGGCTGACTGGCGCCGTGTCGTTCGCGGGGATGGCGCGAGGACACGAGGCGAAAGGAAACGCGGTGGATAATTGGACGTTTCAGGCGTGCGCACCGTGCGGAGGGCTGCGTTCGTCGTCGAATGAGATGACGGTGTTTTTGAAAGCGGCTTTAGGGGCGGGGGCCTTGTCGGAGGCGCTTGCCCTGACGGCGACCCGGCAGGGGGGCGTTGGCCTGGGAACGCCGGATGGGATTTTGCGCGATAGCGGGCTGGGGTGGTTTTTTATGACGCGACAGAAGCGTACTATCATCTGGCACAATGGCGGGACCGGCGGTTACCGGAGTTTCATCGGATATGAGCCGGCGACGAAACGTGGGGTGGTGGTGCTGGCGAGCCGGTCGGATGACAGTGTGGATATGATCGGGATCAAGCTGTTGTTAGAGCATCCGTGAGGGGCGGCTGTGCCGGTGCCGAGTGGGAGAACCCCGCGATGCGAGGAAAGCGCGAGGGTTCATAGCGCGGGCTTGCGCGGACAGGAGGGGGGAGGTGTGCTGCCGCGAACACACATGAAGATCCACGTGATGACCGCTGGAATGGTGCAGACGAATGCGTATCTGCTGACGCCCGAAAAGGGTGGCGACGCGGTCCTGATTGATGCGCCGCAAGGAGTCTGGGCGGAGGTCTCGGAGATTTTGGATCGGGAGAAGTGTGTGTTGAAGGAGCTGTGGCTGACGCATGGGCACTTCGATCACATCCAGGGTGTCGAGGAGATCGTGAAGGCGACGGGGGTGAAAGTTTCCGCGCATGAAGCGGATCGAGAGATGATGGCGAAGCCGGATGTCGTGGAGGCGCGGCTGGGATTTCCACTTGGCTTAAAGCCCGTGTATCCGACTGGCTGGTTCAGGGTGGGCGAGCGGCGGGTTGCCGCGGGCGCGGAGGCGGAGGTGCGGCATGTGCCGGGGCATTGTCCGGGGAATGTGTTGTTCTATTTCGCGAAGGAAGGCGTGGCGTTTGTGGGCGATGCGATTTTCGCAGGGAGCGTGGGGCGGACGGATTTCGAGGGCGGGAGTTTTCCGACGCTTGAGAAATCGATTCGTGAGGAGATTTATACGCTGCCAGAGGCGACCGTGCTTTATTCAGGACACGGGCCGGAGACGACGGTGGCGGTGGAGAAGCGTGGTAATCCTTACGTGAAAGGCTGAGGAGATATCTATGAGTGCGAACGAGTATGCGAATTCGCCGGAATTGGGCGGTATGAAGTCGAGCGATGCGCTCGGAGTGCGCGGTTCATCCACCGAGCAAGATGAGCGGTTCATGCGGCGGGCTCTGGTGCTGGCGCGGAAGGCATGGGGGAACACGCATCCGAATCCGATGGTGGGGGCAGTGATCGCCGAGGACGGTGAGATCGTGGCGGAAGGTTTTCACGAAAAGGATGGCGGACCGCATGCGGAGCGAGTGGCGCTGACGAAACTCGGGCGGCGACCAAAGCCGACGGCGACATTGTATGTGACGCTCGAGCCTTGCTCCACGCATGGGCGGACGGGAGCGTGTTGCGACGCCATCAAGGCGGCGGGAATTTCGCGCGTGGTCGTGGGGGCAACGGACCCGTTTGTGGAGCACGCGGGTCGCGGGTTCGTCGTGTTGCGCGAGGCGGGCGTGGAGGTGACGAGCGGTGTGTTGGAGCGCGCGTGCAGGGATCTGAATTTGATTTTTAATCACTGGATCGCGCATGGAACGCCGCTAGTCGCGGCGAAGTCGGCGGTGACGCTCGATGGTAAAATCGCGACGCGGACAGGGGAATCAAAGTGGATCACGGGAGAACAGGCGCGGGCGGATGTGATGATGTGGCGGCGGCTTTTCCCGGCGATCGCGGTGGGGGCGGGGACATTGATGAAGGACAATCCCAAACTCACGGCGCGGATCTCTGGCGAGGACGAGTGGTGTCCGTGGCGTTTTGTTTTCGACGGATTACTGAGGTCCGTGGTGGACCGAAATTTGCCGCAGGTGTATACGGACGGATATCGCGAGCGGACAATCGTGGTGACAACGGAGCAGGGGGGAAGTGGATACGTCCGAAAGCTGCGCGATCAAGGCGTGCAGGTGTGGTGCCTGCCGTCGGTGACGCAGCGCGTGCCGCTTTCGGAGTTTCGCAAAAAGTGTACGGAGGAGAAAATCACGGGCGTATATCTTGAGGGTGGCGCGCAGCTCGTGAGCGAATTTTTGCAGGAGCGGGAGCTGGATTATTACTTCCTGTACCGCGCTCCGGTGCTGCTCGGCGACGAGCGGGCGAAGGCGGGGTTTTCTGGGTTGCGCATGGAGACGCTGGCGGATGCGGTGCGGCTGGCCGACGTGCATCATGAGACGTTTGGCGATGATCAGTTGATGCGCGGGCGGGTGGTTTATCCGGCGAAGATGCAGGTCGATGAGGGGCGCGGGCAATGACCAGTGACCAATGGGGGAGGAGTGTCTCGCGAAGAAGCGAAGGGCGCGAAGTAGAGGAAATCTTTAACGATGAAAATTTATCTGGCTTCAGGGAATGCGCACAAGGTGCAGGAGTTTCAGGCGATTGCGGATCGCGCGCGGGCGGCGGGTGGCGTGGGCGTGGAGTTTGTTTCGGCGAAGGCGGTGGGCGGGATGCCGGAGGTCGTGGAGGATACGGGGACGTTTGCCGGGAATGCGCGGAAGAAGGCGCGAGGGTTGCAGGCGAAGCTGGAGGTGTCGCCAGTTTCCAAGGACGGGCTTTGGGTGCTGGCGGATGACAGCGGGATTTGTGTCGATGCGCTGGGCGGAGAGCCGGGAGTGGAGTCGGCGTACTTCGCGGGGCCGGAGGGCGATCCGGCGGCGAATTTAAGGAAGCTGGTCGAGGCGATGCGCGGAGTGCCGGAAGGAAAGCGCGGGGCGCATTTTGTGTGCGTGCTGGTGCTGCTAGGACCTGACGCTGGAAAAAATCTGGTCGGCGAGACCGAGCAAATTTTCGAAGGACGGTGCGAGGGAACGTTGCTGGTTGAGCCGCGGGGCGGGGCGGGGTTTGGGTATGATCCGTTGTTTGTACCGACAGGCGAAAAAGAAAGCCTCGCCGAATTGGGCGAGGCTTGGAAGAACCGGAGCAGCCACCGCGCGCGGGCAGCGAATCGGTTGATGGCGTGGGTTAACACACCAGTGAATCAGGGCGGGGTGGGGAACGAGTAGCCGGGCCAGAGTAGTGTGCGCTCGGCGATGTAGTCAGCGCGGCTAATGAAGTCGAAAACATCACGGCCGGTTTTCCCGACTTCCCGTGTGGCGGGTACGTCGTCAGAGAAATAGAAATTGCGGAAATAATTATGGAAGCCCCAGAGGCGGGTGGGCGGACCATACATGCGCAAGCTCCACGGTTCCCAGCCAATCTGGCTTTCGAACATGACCACCATCGATCCACGAATCGCGCAGATGGCACCCCATTGTTCTAAAAAGCGGGGCAGATTGTGAAGGCCGCCGCTGTTATTACCGTCGAGGGTGGGCGAGGTGGGGTGCTTGGCGGAAGGACTCAGGCCGATGATGAAACCGGCGGAGATTTCGGTCTGAGCGCCGCCGAATTTTGTGTTGATCGCGGGCCGGGTGTCGGCGGTCGCTATCGCTGTCGAACCAGGGTAAACGGTGTTTGTGGCGGGAGTGGTGCGGACATAAACGTATTGTTCGAGCGGAGAGCGAGTGGCGGCATCAATGAAGACCCACTTCATGTTAGCGGGGGGAGCGAAGTAATAACCGTCGCGTTGGTTGGTGTTGGATGGAACGGTAGTTTCCCATGCAGCGCTCCAATTGCCTGTCGTATTTGTGAGATGGCTAAGGGAGTCGTTCCACCCCCCTGTTTGGGAGCCGTCCAGGATGCCGTCGGCTGTTCCGGGAGGATTAAATGTTGGTTGGGAAAGGATAGTGACGGAATCGGCCACGAGCGTGAGAGGCTCTTCCTTAGGCGCGCCATTTCGGATGACGGGGTCACGGAAGAGGGAGCTGTTCCCGCCGGAACCTACGGCATCGGTCACCGTGATGTCGTCGAGCTGGGCTTGGGTGGGAGTCGCACCGGTGTTAACCACGATGCCGTCGGCGTTGAGATGGCCGAGCACGTAAAGGGCATCGTTTGTGGTTAGCGTAAGTCCCGGACTGCAGGGAACCGCGGTGTTGGAGAGCCGGGTCGCGTCGGCGGAGGGGATAGGGCCCCGTCCATTGATGAGGCGGACTCCCGAATTGCCGTCGTTGGCTCCGGCGGCGGGAGCGAGGGGATTGCGATAGCTGTGCAGCCGGCGACGCCACGTCACTGTGGCGGGGGCTGGGACTGGATTAACCGCGTCCTGAACGTTGATGAAGTCGGCGTCTACGGATTCGATATACACAGAGCCATCCCAATCATTTGGGTTCATGCCGAAGATGACGTAGCGGTTGTCTGTGTGGACGTAAAGACCCTCACGGCGGATGACGCCGGCGCCAGTGGTCACGCCGAAGTCGGCGATCACGTTATTGGGTGAGGCGCGATAGGTGGAGCGATAGCTTGAATGCTGGTTGGTCGCGATGGGAGTACCCGCATAGTTCTGACCCCAATTCGCGTCGTAAGGAAAGATCATGGTCCGAGGGGCGTTATTCACCGTGTAATCCACGGCGAGTTTCAGCACGGTCATATCGACTTCGATCACGTTGAGGCGTTTCGGCTGGTAAATATTGGCGGGAGCTCGCGGCGAGAGGTAGTTGAATCCGTTTGCGACAGCGGGGGTGCGAGCAACGTAGCGGCGCATGTCGACCATTTGCTGGAAACGCACAGTGATGAGGGGGCGGACGTCGATATCGATCGGGTTGGCTTGGGCAGCAGAATTAGCGAGGACGTAGGGGTGAGCGGCATTGGTTGGGGTTGAAGGCTGACCTGGAAGTTTGACCTCGCGATAGATCGGATTGGTGACGGTCGACGCGGGATCGCGAACATAGGCGCGATATTCGCCGGGGTTGAGGCTGATGGTCGCGCCGCTGGGAGCTCTGACGGCGGGCTTGGCCACAGGGGAGGGGTTGACGATGATATAGAGGCCCGCTTTGCGGGACATTTTCTGCCGCTCTACTTCGTTGCTGATAAATTCTACATCGCCGGCGACCAAGGGACGTTCGATCAATGCGCGAGGTACGTTGCGATAGTCGGGGTGGATGATGCCATCGGTAGGAGCTGGGTCGGGAACGTAGTTATCTAATTGTCCGGGCAGGCGGCGACGAAGCACGCCATGTGCACTTGTCTGAAGGTAACTGGGGGTGGTGGAGTTGCCGTAGATGGCATTGGCGAACTGCTTGAAATCAGAGGAATGATCGGTACTCGTGCCCATCCGGTGGTCGCGCCAAACGTTGGAAAAGCTGCCATATGACCCGAAGAGATTCACGAAGAAGCCGCCGGGCGTCATGAAGCGGATGGGATCATCGGCTGTGACCTCGCGGGCACCATTGGACATGATGGGTTGAACTTTGAAGCCCTTTTGAATTTTGCCGTGGGCGGTGACCGTTTCCCAAAAATTAAGATTAACGGAGGAGCTGGATTGTTTGGAGACCCAGAGGTCACGGTTGGTGTGGACAGGTCCGTAGATGTTGAAGACGGGGCCCGGGGCGATTTCCAAGTCCATGTTGTAAAACGCCGCGAACTGGAGGACGGGAGCGTCGAGTACGGTCAGTGTCTTTCTGAGGTAGATGCTCTGACGTTGACCCGCACCGTCCGGTAGAGTGCTCGCTCGGGAAAGAATGGTGAGTACACCGTCGCGTCCACGTATACCGCGAAGGCCGGTGCTCGCGTAGTTATTGAGTGGATCGTCGGTCCGGGCGACGTAGCCGCCAGCGGTATTTATGGGAGTTACTTTGCCCACAATTTCGATCGTTGCGGGGTCGATGTTGGTGCCTGCGAAGAGCTCTGACACCAACGAGGCCGGCAGAGCTGGGTTCATGGTCGCGTCCGATGGGGCCATGAAGGTGGGAGAGTACTCGGTCACCTCCTGAACCTGCCGGGCGCCGATGGCGGCGCCGTACTCCGCGAGCGCTTCGGCGGCGTTCATTGCCGCGACGCGGTTGTGGTGGGCGCCGTTAAGCCGGCTTTCTGCCGTTGACCAGGACAGGATGGCAGCGCTTAGGGCCAGCAAAAGCGCGGTAAACACGAATGTAGTGATCAAAGCGGCGCCCCGGCGGGAGCGGGAGAAGAGGCGATTTTGCATGGGATTCGAAGTTATGAATTGGGACGCCGAGTTTAGCGGCGGGGAGTAATGGCGAAGGTTAGATTACTAGTGGGCTTGGTGCCCGCGCCTGCCCGTGCGGAAAGCCGTGAAGGCAGATTGACGAGCACTGTGGGCAAACTGCCTGAGGAGCGGAAACCGTCATTGGTGAAGACGCCCTCGCGGGGAGTTCTTGGCACAGTCGGGGCCGGCATGACTCGCGGGAATGGTCCCTTGAAGATGTCTCCGCTCACGCGCTGACTAACGGTGCGCGTATAGTTGTTTAGCGCTATTGCCGGGAAAGGGGTGCGGCCGCCCGGGGCGGTGCCTTCAAAGCGCCAGAGCGATATCCCGCTGGTTGCGGTGATGGGTTGAGTGCGGGCCAAATAATAACACGTAAACGTGGTGATCCCTCCTGTGCCGTCGGTCGCGCGGTTGAACACGGCCAAACAGTCTCCCCGATCCCCGGGAGTGACCGGGACAATTTCGTTGATGTCTCTGAAGACAGAAAGGTCATCGGCTTGGGTGCCTTCTTCGATCAACCGATCAATCAAACGGCGCGATTGATTGCCGATTTCGACGTAATCGCTTTCCACGTAATAAAGACGGGTGGCCGCGATGGTGAGCGAAACGACCGCACCTAAAACCAATGTGGAGATGACAGAGGCGATGAGTACTTCGGTTAGCGTAAAGCCCGCGCGGCGCGATGAGTGAGGGGATTTGAAAAAGCGCATGGTAGATCAGAAGGGGGTTTTAACCGCACGCACGCTACCGATCATCCGCCGGGTTGTGCGGCCGTCGGTGTAGGTCCAAGTGTAGTTGATGATGATAGCTGTGGAGGCGATGGTCAGATCGGCAGTGGGCGAAACGGCGCTGTAATCTTTCACCCAGATCATGATGTTCACCCGAAGGTCATCGCTGGTGATGTTCACAGAGCCGTCGCGACCGTTGGTGCCGGCAATGTCGATGAAGACGGTATTCACGCCGACATCCTCCGCGCCGTCGCCATTGATGTCCCCGTATCCGTTGCCGTCCCCGTCGGCTGGAATAGCTCCAGGATTGATGCGGCTAGAGTCCACGTAAACGCAGTAAGGGGAGAGAATTAGTTGGCTGACGTTGTTTGCGGGGTTCGTATCGAGTTCCACGGAGACCACTGGTCGAGGCAGTCCGGCTCCGAGGTAAGCCTGCAGATTCGACATCGACGTGAAGCAATTTTGTCCGGCGGGCAGGCCGGCAAAACTGGGTATGCCAGTGGCGGGCATACCGGCGACAACAGGAGGTGTGGGCGAGCGGACGAGCTCGTTAGTCGTGCGATTTTTAAGTTGTTCGAGGATGCCTTGAACGAGGGTCTCCACGATCATTTTCTTCTTCTGGAAATCGGTGGATCGGCGGGATTGCAGAAATGTGCCGAGGATGCCGAGTGTAGTTAGGGTAAAAATACTCATAGCAACCATGACCTCGGTAAGTGTCATCGCGCGGCGGATGCCCCCGCCGATGCCGAGGCGACGGTTTGAGGGGGGCGATGTGGGGGGGACGGGAAAGCTGTCCGTGTTTTTCACCGAAGCAGTCTAGCGACTTGCGGTGTGGACCGGTAGGGGCGATGGCCGAGCATTAGGCCCGGGTGGCGTAGGGCCGTTTGGCCCTATCGCGCGGGCGAGTCTGAGTACGAAGTTGCTGGAATTGAAAACGGCGAACGCGGCGGGCCCGGTGATCGGGCGTCTAACGGATGGCGTGGTTGAAACGAGTTTTCATTCACGCACTCGCCCAGAGTCAGCGCTTGCTCCAGTCGAGCATGCGCTGGAGTGGGATTAGCGCCGCGCTGCGGATCGCTTCCGGGAGTTCGATTTGCGGGCTCATCGTCTTCAAGGCGTCGCGGACTTTCTCGATCGTGTTCATTTTCATGAAACGGCAGTCGTTGCAGGCACAGGTGTCGGTCGGGCCGGCGATGAAGGTTTTGCCGGGCACCTCGCGTTGCAGACGGTGAAGCATGCCGCTTTCGGTGACGACGATGATTTCCTTCGCTGTCTGTTCCTTGGCGAATTTCACCATGAGCTCAGTGCTGCAGACTTCGTCGGCGAGGTCGCGGACGGCTTGCACGCATTCGGGGTGGGCAACGACGGGCGCGTGTGGAAATTTCGCGCGGACTTTTTCCAGTGCCTTCACGGTGAACTGCACATGCGCGTAACAGCTGCCGGGCCACAGGCGCATTTTGCGGCCGGTTTTTTGAGCGACCCACTGACCAAGATTCTGATCCGGGACGAAGAGGATTTCGCGGTCGGCGGGAATTTGGTTAACGATTTTTACTGCGTTGCCGCTTGTGCAGATGACGTCGCAAAGCGCTTTAACGGCCGCTGAGCAGTTGATGTACGCGACGACGTAGACGTTGGGATTTGCGGCCTTATAGGCGGCGAGTCGTTCGGCGGGGCAGGAGTCGGAGAGCGAGCAGCCGGCGTTGAGATCGGGCAGGAGAACGGTGCGCGTGGGGTTAACGATCTTGGCGGTTTCGGCCATGAAGTGGACGCCGCAAAAAAGGATCGCGTCGGCCTTCGACGCTTGGGCTCGATAAGCGAGACCGAGGGAATCTCCGACGTAATCGGCGACCTGCTGGATGGCTTCGACCTGGTAGTTATGCGCGAGGATGACGGCGCCGCGCTCCTGTTTCAGCGTCAGGATTTCCTGCTGAATAGGCGTTAACGCGGGTGCTTGGGCGCGAGGAGTGAGGACGTGCGGCTCGTAGTCGAGGACGGGCATGGTTGGGAAATAAAAAAATGACCAGTGACCAATGACCAGTGCACTAAGGCTGGCAACTCTGGGATGCGATCGTGCGAAGTCGCGTGAGCCGGGGGCAGTGGCGATGGAGGAAGACGGTTTGTGGCGGGCGATTGGTCGTTGCGACGGGTCGTGTGGCGGAAGAGGCGAGGGCGTTGCCGGAGATCGGCGGGGGCGCGCGCACGTTTGCGATGGGGAGATCCGGGTAAGTTCCAGCTCCTGCGAGAGAACGAGGCACACACACTCTCAAGCCCTCCGGGAGAATGGCCGGGGCCAAGGCTCATTGTCATTGTTCCCGGGACATTTGGCGACCGCCTGGGGCGGGGCGCGATCAGCTCTGCGGCTTCAGTTTGCTGAGGAGTTTCTTGAATGCCGGATCGGCTTTCAGGAGTTCGAGGTCGGGATCTTGGGACATCCAGTCGAAGTCGTCGTAGCCGAGAGCGATCGCTTCTTGGAGGGAGCGCAACGCGTCGGACTTCCGTTTGCAGAGGGCGAGGCTGCACGCGAGATTGTAGTGGGCGGTCGCATTCTTGGGGAGTAGGCGGACCAGTTTTCGATCCATTTTCAGGCCGTCTTCGATCCGGCCTGTTTTGGTGTAGAGACCGCCGAGGATTTCGATGACTTCGGTGTAGCCGGGATCGCGGCGCAGGACCGATTCGAAGAAACCTATTTCAAAGGCTGGGTCTGATTTTTTCCCCATGGAGATTGGATAAATCTTAGTTCAGATTTTTGCAGGTGCCGGTTTGCTTGAGTGCGTTGCAATGGGCGCTGACTTGGAGGCGTTGCGAGACGGGTGTAAGACCGAGCTTCGAGGAGACTGTGTTGCCGTACCATTCCATGAATGGCGCGCTAATTTCGAAGATCTTGTCGCAGTCCATACAGATGACTTGAGCTACCTGAGGATTGTTATCGGCGTTCGGGAGGTAGTACTTGAGGTTTTTGCCGATATCGACCTCCCGGACGAGTGAAGCCTCGGTCATGATGGGAAGGGTGCGGTAAACCGTCGCGCGAGAAACGGAGTCGTCGATCGCGCGGGCGTGATCCAGTAACTGCTCGGCGGTGAAGTGCTCCTTTTGGCCAAACGCAGCCTCGAAAATGGCCAGCCGCTGCTCTGTCACCCGTAGGCCTTTTTTGGCGAGATAGGTTTGGAATTTTTCGCGGGCGGCTTCGTTGCTCACGGTCGTGACGTTCGAGTCGGTGCCGGTCTCTGTCAAGAATGTGGACATCGCTGGTTGACGACGTAGCGGCGCGTGTCGACGTGCTTGCGTCGTCGGGCGCCGCGAGACGTCATGTGCGCCCCTCATGATTGTCGGCGTTCATCCGCTCGCGGGCTTCGATAAGGTCCTGCACTACCGCGTGCCGGAGGCGTTGAGCGCGGCCGTGGTCGTGGGATCGCTCGTGCGCGTGCCGATCGTGAACCGGCTTCATCTTGGCATCGTCGGGGAAATCGGAGCGCCGAAGGATTTCCCGATCGAGAAGCTAAAAAACGTCGCGCAACTCGTGCAGCCGTTCCCCGCGTTGACGCCGGATTTGCTGAGCCTGGCGCGGTGGATGGCCGCTTATTATGCGTGTGGGATCGATACGATCATCGAGACGATGTTGCCCGCTGCCGTGAGAAACGAGGCGGGTCTTAAGCAAGAGAAGTTACTAAGCATCGCGACGAAACTCTCTCCCGATGAGATCGAGAAGATCGCACGGCGCGCCCCGCAGCAGGCGCGGCTTTACCGGTTTCTAGAGCAACAGTTCAAACCGGTGAAAAAGACGTTGGTGCTCGAGCGGCTGGATCTGACGGCTTCGGTCGCTGCCGCGCTCGTGAAACGCGGCGTGCTGCGCGAACAGACACGTCGCGTCGAGCGCGTCGCGTACGCCGAGGACTGGGGAACGGGGGAAATCGTGGCGGCCAATCCGCCGCTGCTGAATGCCGAACAGCGAGCTGCGGGCGACGATCTTGCGGCGAGTGTGAAAGCGGGGAAATTTTGCGTGTCCTTGCTGCACGGCGTGACGGGCTCCGGCAAAACCGAGGTGTATCTGCATGCGATTCACGACGCGCTCGAAGTGGGCGGTGGCGTGATTTTTCTCGTGCCGGAAGTCGCGCTTACACCACAAACTGTGGCGCGACTGCGTGGACGTTTGGAGGCGATTGCGCCGGGGCAAAAAACCGTGGTTTGGCACAGCCACCTTAGCGAAGGCGAGCGGATCGACGGCTGGCATGCGCTGGCCTCGGGTGAAGCGCGCGTGGTGGTCGGCGCTCGTTCGGCGATTTTCGCGCCGGTGCTAAATCTCCGACTCATCGTCGTCGATGAAGAGCACGAGCCGGCGTACAAGCAGGATGAGACGCCGCGTTATCACGGACGCGATGTCGCTGTCATGCGGGCAAAGCTCGCGGGCGCGTTGTGCGTGCTCGGATCGGCCACGCCTTCGCTCGAATCGTTTTCCAACGCGCAAGCGGGGAAATATCGTTTGCTACAGCTCACGCAGCGGGTGGATTCCAGAAAGATGCCGCACATCGATGTCGTCGACATGCGGATCGAGATCATGAATGCGCGCGGGTTGACGACGTTGTCGCGCCGTCTGGTCAATGCGATGCAGGCGCGTTTCGAGCGGCGCGAGCAGACGATCTTATTTATCAACCGCCGTGGATATTCGTCGTCGATGCTCTGCACCGATTGCGGGCACGTGGAGGGATGCGAACATTGCAGTATCACGATGACGTATCATCGGAGCGACGAAAGGCTGCGCTGCCATTTGTGCGCAGCGGAACGCCCCGCGCCGATGGCGTGCCCGAAATGCCGTTCGGCGAAAATTCGCTGGCGCGGCCTGGGCACGCAACGCGTTGAGGAAGCGGTTCGACGTGTGGTGCCGCGCGCGCGTATCGAGCGCATGGATGCCGACACGATGTCGAAGCGCCATCTCTTCCGTCAGGTTTTAGGAGACTTCCGCGCAGGTAAAATCGACGTGCTCGTCGGCACGCAGATGATCGGCAAGGGACTGGATTTCCCCAATGTGACCTTGGTCGGCCTCATCGACGCGGATATCTCGATGCACATTCCGGATTTTCGCGCTAACGAGCGGACATTTCAGTTGCTCGTGCAAGTCGCCGGTCGGGCCGGCAGGGGCGATCGAGCGGGGGAAGTCGTGGTGCAGACATTTACGCCTCAAGCGGAGGCGATCCAATTTTCGCGGCAGGCGGATTTTGCGGGATTTGCCGCGAGTGAGTTAAAGATGAGAAAGGATTTTCGCTATCCTCCGTATCGCCATTTGATTCACCATGGGTTTCGCGGGCCCAACCCGGAGAAGCTGCAATTTTTTGCCGAGCAGTGGGCAAAGCGTGTCGAAGCGAGTCTAGGAAACAACGTCGAGCTTCGTGGCCCATCGCCTTCACCCATCGAAAAAATTAAAGACGAGTACCGCTGGCAGCTGTGGTATTTCACTTCGCAGGTCACGAAGGTTGTCACGGAACTCACGAAACTGCGCGCTGACTTTGCCTGGCCGGACGACGTGACGCAGGTACTGGATGTGGATCCCATGAACATGACGTGAAGATGCGAGATGTTGAGGCTTTTTGCATTGCATGGTGTGCGCGCGGACCTGCATCTTGCATTTATCATCGTCACGGATAATTTTCTGCAAGAGGGGCGGTGAAAAATCCTCACGCCATCAACGGAGTAACTTATTGATTAGTCGTTGAATGAAAACGCACCTGAACTCGGCTCGACTGAATCGCCTGCAGATTGCCGTGATAGCGGATAGTCGGCACGAACTTCGCGTAGGTGCTCACACAACCGAAATCTATGAACATCCTAATCGTTGATGATCAAGTGAGCGTCCAAAAGTCCACGTCCTACGCGTTGCGCGCCATGGGACATGAGACGTTTATCGCTAACAACACGCGGCAGGCAGAAAGAATTCTCGAGGAAGAGCCGATCGATGCGATGTTCCTGGATGTGATGCTCGGGCCCGAGAGCGGCCTCGATTTCCTGCCGAAGCTGCCTGAATTGGGCGTGGATATTCCGGTCATCGTTTTCACCGCCCAGACCTCGGTCGAAGCCGCAGTGGAGGCGATGCGGCGTGGAGCGCACGACTACATCCAAAAGCCATTTATTCCAGAGGACATCAAACAGAAGCTCGCGAAGCTCGAACAGCAGCGGAAGTTGCATACGAAAATGCGCGATCTCGAAGGACGGGTGGCTTCGAACCAACCCGCGCTTCTCTTGGAGTCGAATGAGCCGGCTATGAAGAAAGCTTTCGACATGGCGTTCCGTGCGGCTCCCTCGGAAGCGACTGTGCTTATTCTCGGTCCGAGCGGTACGGGCAAAACGGTGCTCGCCCGCTCGATTCACGAACGCAGCAATCGCGCGGAAAAACCCTTCGTCACGATCAACTGCCCCAGTTTGTCGCGTGAGTTGCTCGAGAGTGAGCTCTTCGGCCACGTGAAGGGATCGTTCACCGGCGCGCTCAAAGATACTTGGGGCAAAGTGGCCGCGGCGGATGGCGGCACGTTATTCCTCGATGAAATCGGCGAAGTGCCGATGGAGATTCAGCCGAAGCTGCTTCGCCTGTTACAGGATCGTGAATACGAACGCGTGGGCGATACTCGCACGCGTAAAGCGAACGTCCGTCTCATCGCCGCTACGAATCGCGATCTGTCGAAGGAAGTGGCCGAAGGGCGCTTCCGGGAAGATCTTTTCTATCGCCTCAAGGTCATCGGAGTGGAGATGCCCGCGCTCGCCGACCGTCCGGGAGACCTGCCGACCTTGCTGGAAAACTATCTCAAATTTTTCGCCGCAGCGAAGGGCCAGCCCAAATTGAAGTTCTCGCGCGACGCTGCCTTGGCGCTTGCGGATTACTCATGGCCCGGGAATCTCCGCGAGCTGCGCAATGTCGTGGAACGCGCCGTGATTCTTGCGTCGGGCGAAGAAATTCTTCCCACCGATCTACCGGAGGAGTTTCACTCGAAGGGGGACGACTCCGCAGTGCGGCCTGGGCATTTCGTCACCATCGATCGCTTGGAGGAAGAGCATATCCGCCGCGTCGTCGCTAAAGTTGACAGCCTCGATCAGGCCGCGCGCATCCTGGGCATCGACATCGCGACGCTGTACCGGAAACGCAAGCGCCTGGGTATGGTCACCACGACCATCGATTCCACCAAGCCGGTGGAAGCGTAAGCGGGATTTCATTCCCTTATATTTAGATGTTTCGATGGGAAGCCGTTGATGGCGCCCTGTCGATATCGATGGTGTGCTTTCGAGGCCGAAAAGGTGCGCTCGGTTCAGTTAAACGGTGCACGTGTGTGGAATGACTTCGTGCATTCCTGGCTTTAGTCGCCGGTGTTTTCGTTTCCTAGAGGTTAATGCAAACCGCGCGTCGCGGCTTTTTGACCGGCCTGCAAAGCGCATCTACGCGGCGGGATTAAACGCTCGTTCTCCTATGAGAGCATGCGAAGCCAGACCGCTGGCACGCATTATGAGAGTAACCCCGGGACAAGGAAAATTTCCCTCCATGAAAATCTGCTTCTTCACTAACACCTTTCTCCCGCATGTCGGGGGAGTCGCAAAATCCGTTCAAACCTTTCTGGAAGATTATCGACGCTTGCGGCAGCGCGTCCTGGTCGTCGCTCCCAAGTTTCCCGAAGGAGGTGCGCCGGACCGTATCGAGCGGTCGGTCGAACGTATACCTGCGTTGCAGAATTTTAACGGCAGCGACTTTTCCGTAAGCCTGCCTTTGAGCGCAGAGTCGATGGAACGGATTACGAGTTTCAAACCCGATCTTTTGCATGCGCATCACCCGTTTCTTCTCGGTGATACGGCGCTTCGAGCTTCGGCCGCGACAGGAGCGCCGGTGGTGTTTACCCACCATACGCTTTACGAACAGTACACGCATTACGTGCCGTTCGATTCTCCTCGGTTAAAGGAGTTCGTGATCGAACTTTCCACCCGTTTTGCGAATCGCTGCCACGGAGTGATTGCTCCGAGCGAAAGCATCGCGGAATTGCTGGCTGCTCGCGGAGTCACGACGCCGATTCGCGTGGTGCCTACGGGAATCGATACGCGCGCTCTGGCCTCGGGTAATCGCACTCGAGGCCGGGAGCAGTGGAATATTCCGCAGGACGCCGTCTTGGTGGGCCACCTCGGGCGGATCGCTCCAGAGAAGAACCTTTCGTTCCTCGCCGAGTCGGTGGCTAAAACTCTAAAGCGCGAGAAGAACGCCTGGTTTCTCGTCGTCGGTGACGGACCGTCTCGCGAGGAGATGGAAAAAATCATGGTCTCGCACGAAGTCGCCGCCCGCGTGCGCTTTGCCGGCAAACTCACCGGCAGCGCTCTTCACGATGCGTATGCCGCGATGGATGTTTTCGCCTTTGCGTCCAAGAGCGAAACTCAAGGCATGGTGCTCGCTGAGGCGATGGCGGCGGGAAACTTGGTGATCGCGCTCGATGCCACTGGCGCTCGCGAGATTGTTCGCGACAAAGAAAATGGCCGTCTGCTTTCGGCGGACGCGGCAACGCTCGATTTTTCGCGGGCACTTAACCAAGTGGTCCGAAATGCCCAGCTGCGCGAAAAGTGGTCCAAGAACGCACGCGCTCAGGCGGCTAATTTTGATCGGGCCGTGACCTCGGTGCGCGCGTTGGAATTTTACCGGGAGGTCTTGGCAGCTCATCGCCGCGACGTGCCGCGGACGGAGGAGCAAAGTCTGTGGGAAAAAACCCGCGAACGCCTCGCGATCGAAGGTCAACTGGTCGCCGATAAAGTGGGCGCAGCGGTTAAGGCGATGACCGCGCCATTGTCTCAACTGGCTGCATCTTAAAACTGCGTTATGCTTACTCGTATTGAAGCCGCTTGGTGGCGTTGGCGTCGCCGCTTCAGTCGAAATGAATGGGCTGTGCGTGGTCTTCGGTTGGGGGTTACCGCGGACGGACCCCACGCGCATGGGTTATTGCTCATTCAAATCGACGGGCTCAGTCGCGAGCAGCTGGAGCGTGCAGTGGCGCGTGGCCGGATGCCCTTTTTGCGCCGGATGCTTAAGCGAGGGAATCAGCTTCACACTTTTTATTCGGGCATACCCTCGAGCACGCCTGCGGTGCAGGCCGAGCTCTATTACGGCACGCAGTGCGCCGTGCCCGCTTTTAGTTTCCTCGATAAACGAGTAGGAGGCATCGGCGTCATGATGCATCCGGATTGGGCGAAACGGATCGAAGCGGATCTGAAGGCTGGTTCGACGGGTCTGCTCACGGGCGGCAGTTCCTGGAGCAATATCTACACGGGCGGAGCGTCTCAGGAAGAAAGTCATTTTTGCGGCGCGAGCATCGGGTTGGGCGACATGTGGCGCACGGGAAAATTGCGTACGATCCTGACGTTTGGGTTTCTCCACTTCGGGGCCTTCGCCCGCCTGATCGGACTTCTGTTGTTGGAAATTGTCATCGGTATTGTCGATGCGTTGCGCGGCGTGTTCGTGCAGGGACGCAGTTTGAAGCGGGAGATCTTGTTTCTCTTTGCGCGTGTTTTCGTCTGCGTCGGCTTGCGGGAGATGGTGACGCTCGGCGCGAGGTTGGACGTCACACGCGGGCTGCCGGTCGTGCATGTGAATTTTCTAGGTTACGATGAGCAGTCGCATCGACGTGGGCCGAACTCCGCCTTCGCGCACTGGACGCTTAAAGGTATCGACCGCGCGATTCGAGAGCTCCATGGCGCAGCACGGCGCTCGGGACGTCGCGATTACGAAGTGTGGGTTTTCAGCGATCACGGGCAGGTGCGCGCGAAAGCGCTAGGCAATGTCGTGAAAGATGGCCTCGAAGGGTTGGTGCGCAAACACTGGCCGAATCAAAGCGCCGTCAAGGACGCCCAGAACGCCCGCGCGCAACGCCGCCCCTCGCCTGGCCACTGGCTCGGCGGGCCTCGGGCAAACAGACGCGAGCAGATGCATCGCGCCGAAACGGAACTCAGCGTATTTGAAAAAGAGCAATTCGCCGTGGCTTCCCTTGGACCCGTCGGGCACGTCTATTTTGGAAAGCAGTTGGGCGCGACCGAAACGCGGCGGCTCGCAGCCGCGCTCATTAACGAAGGTGTAGGGGGCGTTTTGTTACGCCGCGAAGACGGCCGGGCCGATTGGCTGCATGCGGGCGGCGAACAAATCCTGCCCGATGTGCCCGATGGACTTATGTTTCCCGAACCTCTGCGCGCCGAGGTGGCTAAGGACCTCGCGCAGCTTTGCCATAATCCGTATGCGGGCGATCTCGTCGTTCTTGGCTGGGGCACGAAGGGCGAGTGCTGGACGTTCGCTCAAGAAAACGGTTCTCACGCAGGACCGTCCCCATCGGAGGCGCAGGGTTTTGCTATTTTGCCGGGCAACGTGTGGTTGCCGGAAAGTGCGCGTCATTTCATCCGGCCGTCCGCGTTGCGTGGCGCGGCGTTGCGGGCGCTCGGTCGTTCGGAGACAGGAGCGATTGTGGCGTCGTCACGGCGACAACCGGCGGCCTCGGCGGTGACGATGCGGGTGGCGACGTATAACGTTCACCGCTGCCTCGGCGGAGATGGGCGTGTATCCCCTTCGCGGATCGCGCGAGTGCTCGAACGAATGGACGCGGATGTCGTCGCGCTTCAGGAGCTCGACGCCGGGCACATGCGGACGCGCGGAGAGGATCAACTCGCGTGGATCGCGGAGCGGCTGGGCATGCACGCTTATTTTTGTCCGGCGGTCACATCGGGCAACGCGAGATATGGGCACGGCGTGTTGTCGCGTGAGCCGATTCGGTTGGTGCGCCGCGCTGTTTTGCCGCACGGGGGACGGACGTCCGCGGAGCCGCGTGAAGCCTTATGGGTCACCTTGCCGTGGCTGGGGCGAGACGTGCAGCTGTTGACGACTCACTTGGGACTTGGGTCGGCGGAGCAGGCTTCGCAAGTCTCCGATTTGCTGAAGCCGGAGTGGCTGGGCGGAATTGGAATCGACCAGCCCGTGATCCTTTGCGGGGACATGAATTTCCCGCCCGGCTCGCCCGGTTACCGAAAATTGGCGACGCAGATGCACGACGTGCAGGCGCACGCGCCGGGTCATACTGCGCGGCGTACGTTTCCCGCGCGGTGGCCTCTGAGACGGATCGACCACATTTTTGTGTCCAAGCATTTCGAAGTCTGCGGCGTGAAGGTGCTCGAAGATGATCTTACGCGGATTGCCTCGGATCATTTGCCGCTCGCCGCCGACCTGCGGTTCATCACGGAGCCGGCGCAAATGCATTCCGACAAAGTAACCCGCACGTCGCCGGTGGCGGCGATCACTCCTGGCGTTTGACCTCAACGAAGACTTCCATCGACGAAGCCACGTTTAGATAGGTCCCAATATCGAAGGAGCCCGAAATGGGTGGCAGCGAGTCGGGTTCGCGGCCGACGGCGACCGCGATGTGTTTGGGGCCGGCGATGATGCCGCCGGTGCTGTCGAAGCCTTTCCAGCCCGCGCCGGGAAGATAGATTTCCGCCCACGCGTGCGTTGAGCCGAGCGCGGCAGGTATGTCTTCGGTGGATGCGTAACCGCTGACAAAGCGAGCGGGGAGTCCGAGAAAACGGCACGCCTCGATCATGAGCGTGGCGAAATCGCGGCAGGAGCCGCTTTGTTGGGCGATCGTCTGGGAGGGACGTTGCACACCGGGTTCTTCGCGGCGGATGTATGCGAAGCCATGGGCGATGGAGCGATTGATTTCATCCAGAAGCGCGTAGGTGTTGGCGGAGTTGCCGGGCTTCCAGAAGCGCTGGGTCCACCACTCAAGTTGCGCCTGATCCTCGGGGTAGGACGGAGTCAGGTAGGGCATGAGGTCGATGCGTTCCGCGGGCGTGAGAATGAACGGAAACTGCGCCGCCCGGTCTTCAATGGAGAAGTCGAGTGGTTGTTCGTCGTAGTGTTCGACGATCACCTCGCTGAGGATCGAAAGCGCATCGGTTGACTCCGAAAAAACCACGGTCGCGACGGAGTTTCCATGGACATCCCGGTGCCAGGTGACGGAGGCCGGCGTGGGTGCGATCTCGAGTCTCGAGCTGGCGATGAGAATATCGTGCCCTTCCCGCGGGCGTACAAAAAGCCGATGCGGACCGAGTGTGACGGGCGCCGAATAAGAGTAGCGAGTGCGGTGGTTGATCTGAATTTTTTGCATGAAAATAGCCGGGAAATTTATGCCGTCTGCGGAGTACTTTCTTCTTCGGAGTTTTTTGCGAGTGCCCGATGTTCGCGGAGGCGGTCGGCCAGCATTTTGGTCAGGATGCCCATCACGACTGCGTACACCGCGATCCCCGCAGCCATGGGCCAGGAGAAGTTGGTGCTCGCCCCGCCGAGAAGCAGCCCCAACACGGAGGTTGCCATGTGAATGGGGTAGTACGTGAGGAAATAGATCGCGAACGGCACGCCAGCGAGAGCCGGCGTGTAGTTTTTGAGAGTATAGGAAAGGCCCGGTGCGAGCGCTAACCAGGTGGAAAACGGCCACGCGGCTCGGCGGTCCAATTGCGGAAGGCTCCAGCCGGCTTTGGACAGCATCGCAGTCACTGGACGCCGTACGAACCCTGCCAAAGGATAGCTCACGAGAAGGTGAAAGATCGTTGCCGCAGCAGTCGCCGCTAGTCCCGGCCAGAAACCCAATCGCGCTCCGACGGCTAGCAGCAGAAGCGTCACGGGAAATCCTGTCAGTGGCAGCACGGCGAAAGAGGCCAGAAGGATGACCGGGGAAACCGATTGCATCGTCTCTTTCCAGCGGTCGCCTCCACCGAAATGGGTAAGTACGGCGAAGAGAACCGCGATGCCAATACCGGTGGCAATAATGGTGATTTGGCGACGGCGTAACTCGGGTGATGCAGGAGAGGACATGGAGCGACGGTTTCGCACGAAGCCTGCCAGCGACCTTCTACGAATTGTTTTCGCTCGTACATGCGCCCTCAATTCAGGCAGCGGTCCACGCTTTGTGAGCAACGCGGTGCAAAGCGCAACCGGACTCTCCGGACATGAGATGCAGTATGCAGGTAACCGGTAACCCGATGTCGCGAGAATGGGCGGAGCGATCTGCCTTAAATGTTACTCTACAAAATTTTATTCAAGTGAATGAGCGGCTGGCATGGGCGGTGCGAAAGAAGGCGCGCACTTCTTAATTTACCACACCCACTTCCATGAACCGCGAAAAAATTCTGCTCAAACTGATGTCGGACGATCTCCGCGCTCTGCATGCCAGTGCGCTCGCTTTAGAGAAGGATCTCCACCGACTCTCCTTGGAAATTGATTCTCACGACATCGCTTCACTGGCGGCGCTGATCGCACAGATTAACTGCGCGGGCTTTGCGCCGATTGAGGCGATGCTTCGGGAAGCCGATGTGATCGATCACCGATCTGCCGCTTCGAGCCGGACGGTTTTGAACGGCGTGCTGGCCGAAGCCGGAATGACCGCCGAGCGCGGCGAATCCCGCCGATTAGGCGCCGCCAACGCGATCAGCATCATGAGGCGCGCCGCGCGTTACATGGAGTTGTATTGCTCCTCCTTGGCCGACTCCGCAGCGCGGCTCCGCTTAAACAAGCTAGTCGCGCACTTACGCGCATGGGCCCGAGAGTGGATCGGCTTGGAGCTCAATATCAACGCGGCCGCCGCAAAACCACGGCGTGAATGTGAAGCGGCCGTTGCCGCTGCTTGAGACTATTTCCCGTCCTAAAACCACTGACTCCTCGTATCATGTCCACTGCCTCACTCAATACGCTGCGCGATCTTATGATCGAACAGACACGCGATCTTTATAACGCCGAGACGCAATACCGTGCGATTTTGCCGAGCATGCTCAGCAGCGCGACAGATGAAGAGCTCCGCAAGGAACTCACGGACATATCAGAACTGGTGGATGCGAATCTGAGCTGGATCGAGCACGCGTGTACCCATCTGAACGTCGAGCCCACCGGCGTTATTTGCGAGGCCATGCGCGGTTTAATCCGCGAGACGCGTGGCACCGTTTCCAAATACGGCGATCCTTATGTGATCGACGCTGCACTCATAGCGAATGCCCAACGGATCGCCCATTATCAGATCGCCGGTTACGGTACTGCGCGGCAGTTCGCGAAGGTTCTGGGCGAAGATCGCGTGGCAGATATTTTCGGCGATCTCGTTCGTCACGCCGGCAATGTTGACCAACGACTGACGAAAGTCGCCACAGGCGGATGGTTCGCACGCGGCGTCAATAAGCGTGCCGAGACCGCCGCGTGATCCGCGTATCCGCTTTTCCCCCGCCGGGGTCTTTTCCAATGAGTGGATAGTTGCTCGTTGAGCGGTTCCCGTTGGGCGCACAGGCAGCGTGTTGATGGTGGCGCGCTGCTTTTTTCCATTCCGGCGATAGAAGGGATAGACAATGGCTCCGGCTCGGCCTGGTATTAACGCACCTTTGATTAAAGCCGGAGAGATTCCCATGAAGAACACCATCCTTCGCTTTTGGCATGCGGGGCTTCTTGGCGTGGCGGCCTTACTTTTGGTGCTCTCCGTTGTGACCGGATTATGGGCCGGTCGAAGGACTTATAACCGAGTGGAGTCGGTTAATCTGAGCTACCGCGTGATGGAGATGACGAGTCAGACCGCATCGTTCATCAAAGATGCGGAACTCGACCAGCGGGCATTTTTGATCAGCGGGGCGACGATGTACCGGGATGCATACTTCAGCTCGGAAGCGGCGGTCAGGAAAAGTTTGGCGACGTTGGCTGAGGTCGTCGCGGACAGCCATCGGCAATTGGAAAGGAGCAGGGAACTGAGCCGGCTCGTGGAGCTGCGCCTCGCGGCATTGCGCAAGAGCGTGGAGATTTATGTGCGTCGCGATGAGGCGCCCACGAATGCGGCAGGGCTTCGGCAGATGGCGGAGATCGATGCCTTGGTGCGCGTGATGCACGCGGAGGAAACGGCGGTATTGGATCGCCGTCAGGAGGACATGCGCCGGGAGCTATGGACAACCGCGGTGATGATCGTGCTATCGGGGGGTATGGCGCTTGTGCTCGGAACCAACTCCTTCGCGTTTATGCGGCGGGCTTTCAGCGCGTTGAAACGGGAATCCGAGCTGCTGCGGGCAAAGGAAAAAGCGGAGCAATCCGATCGCGAAAAAAGCGAATTCTTGGCAAACATGAGTCATGAAATCCGGACGCCGATGAACGCGGTGCTCGGTTTCGCGGAGCTGTTGCGTGGTATCGTGGCGACATCGAAGCAGCGGCAGTACGTAGAGGCGATCAACACGAGCGGGAAGGCCTTGCTCTCGTTGATCAACGACATCCTCGATCTATCTAAAATCGAAGCGGGCAAACTCGATCTCACGCTCAAATCCATGTCGATGCGCGGAGTCTTTCACGGGATCGCGACGATCTTCGAGCAACAGGCGGGCGAGCGAGCGGTGAAGTTGGAGTTCATCGTCGAGCCATCGGTGCCACCGGCTGTGATGTTCGACGCCGTCCGTTTGCGGCAGATTTTGTTCAATGTCGTTGGCAACGCGCTCAAATTTACCGCGCACGGCACTGTTACTGTGCGGGCGTGGAGTCGGTTGACCGAGGGCGATGAGACATCGGTGACGCTTTATCTGAGCGTTGCTGACACGGGCGTCGGGATCGCACCGGAACATCATGAGCTGGTTTTCGAACCGTTCCGCCAAGTGCGAGGACACCATGCGCCGCATCCCGGTGGCACCGGGCTCGGGCTAAGCATCACCCGTCGTCTCACGCATCTTCTCAAAGGAAAGGTGCGTTTGGAAAGCACCGTCGGATACGGGTCCACGTTTTTATTTGAATTTGGAGCTGTTGCGATTTCGGCGGCGTTGCCTGACGAAGACCGCGTGCCGTCGCCGAACGAAGACTTGGATCGCTTGCGACCGAGTTTGATTCTTGTCGTCGACGACGTGCCACTCAATCGCGAGCTGATGTTGGGCTACTTTGAAGGAACGCGGCACCGGCTTCTGTACGCGAGCGGAGGTCACGAAGGCGTGGAGATGGCCAAAAAATATCGTCCGGACATTATCCTCATGGATATGCGCATGCCGGATCTCGACGGTCATGCCGCGCGGGAGGTGATACGTCAGTTTCCAGACCTTCAATCCATCCCCATGATCGCAGTCACCGCGTCCAGTTTGCTCACCGAAGAGCTCAACTTGCGGAAAATTTTTGAAGGCTATCTGCGGAAGCCATTCACGCGCGAACTATTGTACAACGCGTTGTCGCGACTTTTGCCGGCCGAGGGCGTCAGCGTGAGAAAAGCAGTCACGCCCGATATCGTCATAGCCGACGAAGAACCCAGCGATCCAGCCCGCTGGGCGGAGCTCGCTGAACGGCTTCGCATATTAGAACGAGACACTTGGCCCGTACTTTCAAAATCGATGGGGGTCAGAGAAACGGAGGCTTTTGCACGCGAACTGATGGCTGCGGCCAAAAATGCGAGCTGCGCACCGTTGTCGGAATATGGTACAAAGCTGCTTGCGGAGGTCCATGCCTTCGACATCCAAGCACAGGAAAAAACCATGAAAGCGTTCCCTCAGTTCGTAGCAGGCATCGACCGGCGAGTCCGGGAGGCGGCGTCATGAGCCGTACCGTCTCTGGCCATGGCCACGGAGGAGTGGTTCTCGTGGTCGACGATATAGCCCGCAACGTGCAGCTGGTCGGCGCCACGCTCACCCGCGAAGGATATGAGGTTCTCATCGCCACGAGCGGAGAAATGGCGCTAGAGCGTCTCCAAGCCCGGCTCCCGGATCTCGTGCTTCTGGATTTGATGATGCCGGGGATCGACGGACTCGAAGTCTGTCGGCGGATAAAACAAGATCCGCGCACGTTGAATGTCCCTGTAATTTTTCTGACCGCGGCCAACGAGTCGGAGATCGCTGCCAAGGCGCTCACCGAAGGCGCGGTGGATTTCATCAACAAGCCGTTCAACACCGCAGAGCTTCTGGCGCGCGTGCGCACGCACGTGGATCTCAAGCGCACGCGCGACGAACTCCAGCGCATCATCGTCCAGAAAAACGAACTCATGAGCGCGGTGGCGCACGACCTGAAGAATCCAATTTCATCGGTGCGATTCAGCGCGCATATGCTGCGCGACGAAGGCCTGAAAGCTCCCGATCCGCGTGCCGAACTTGTCGATACGATCGTGGATGCGTGCGACGGACTCTTGAAGTTTATCCAGGACCGTCTGGAGCGGAGCGCCGCAGAGGCCAAACTGAGCCAACTCCAGTCGGAGAGCGTGGACGTGGGAGAAGTGATCAAACACGTAGTCCGCATCAACCTCGCGACAGCGCACGCGAAGCAGCAACGGCTGGTTTGTTCGAGCGAACTGGACAACCTCCCGGCGGTACGCGCGGATTTCCACGCCCTGGGCCAAGTGCTCGGAAATTTGGTTTCCAACGCGATCAAGTTTTCACTGCCCGGCACAACTGTGGCAATCGAGGCCGGTGTCGACGCGAACTCGCCGGACCGTTTTCGAATTACTGTGCGCGATCAAGGACCGGGTTTGACTGTGGAAGACTGCAAAGACCTCTTTAAGCCCTACCGTCGCCTGAGCGCGCGCCCTACGGGGGGCGAATCCAGCACTGGCCTCGGTCTCTCCATCGCGCGCGATATGGTGGCGTCAATGGAAGGTACCATCGATTGCCGCTCGGAATTGGGAAAAGGTGCGGCGTTTTGGATCACATTGCCGATTGCTTAGCTGAGAGGACTCGCTCCCGCGGCGAGACGGCGGAGGCGTTTCCCCACTTACGTGCACTGTGCAGGCCATCTGAAAATCTTCTAACTGCAAATTGCTCCGGGAGCAGGAGCATTCAGAAAAAAGGAGTTCTTAACTCGCTGCACTGTTGCTTGTTAAAAGATTGCCACCCCAGTGGCATGGGTGAAGCGAAGAATCATTCCTGTATTCGTTTAGTTAAAACAGTGATTTCCATTATGAAAACCCATCTCGCCCTGTCTTCTCGTTCTGTCGGCGTCGCAGGTATTCTTACGCTACTTGCTGTCGCTTTTGGCACCGTGTGCGCGGCACCCCCGGAGGCCACCCAGCCGCCTGCTCCCGCAAAACAGGCTTGGCAAAATACCAAAGCCGGCGCGCAGGCCGCGGCCGCCGACGTGCGTGCTGCGATCGGCGACGCATGGGAAAAATCCAAAGATGCGACGTTTAAGCAGCGCGAAACACTTCGGGACAAAATGAAGACGGCGGAGGCGATGTTAGACGTGAAGATCGCGGAATGGAGCATCAAAAAAGATGCGGTGGTGGAGGATGCGAAACCCGTTGTCTCCGCTGCTCAGCAGGAAGTCCGCGAGGCTCGGGAGGTTTTGAATCAGAAGATCAAGGCGCTGGACAACGCCACGGAGGAAACGTGGAACTCCGTGAAAGCGGAATTGAATACCGCGTGGCAGCGCATGACAACGGCGGCGAGCGATCTCGCGTCCAAGCTTCATCCTCAGTCCTAACGATTCGGTCTTTGCAGCGGAATTTTCCCCGCTTGTGCCAGCGACGCGGCCTTCGCGCCGCTGGAAAATAGCTCTCGTAGGCGCCGCGCCGCGAAGTATCGATGGTTCGTCCCTCTTCATTCGCTCATGCAATCCTGGTTACCATGGCGTTACCTCCTCCGCCGCGCAGCTCGTTCGCGCGGCTTCATCGACCCTTTCGAGTTTTTGGCGCGACTGCGTCAGTTCTCACAACCATCCGAGGTACAAGAGCCTATTGAGCTCATTCGCGCGGGGGTGGTTTTCCACGCGCGCGGCCTGATCAACACCAAGGTTATCCAGAACAACCTCGACTGGGTGTGGCCGTATTGGGTGGCGAGGCAGTTCGATCCTGGCGACGACTCCTTCCTGCCGCGTGCGTTTTCCTTTAGTCACGTCAATTTGACGCATCGCAATTGGACCGCGGTGGGTGTCCCTGGTCTGGATGCGTTTCCGATCATCGATCCGCGTGGAATGATCACGCCTCGGGAAGATCGCTGGTCGCTCGATTGGTGGTTTCTTCCGAGTGAAGGCGAACCGTTTTATCCGTCGCAAACGAAGACGGCATTGCAGACCCTCTCGTTCGACCGAGGGCTGGAGGTAATCACCGTTGCCGGGCGTGAAGGCCTTCAATTGGAAACGAGGGCCTGGGTCGAATTGGATTCGAAGCAGCGGCCCACGCTAAAACTTCAGGCCAACGTTACGACGGATAAAATCGGTCGGTTAGTTTTGGCGGTGCGCCCGGCGAATCCGGAAGGCGTTGCGTTCATCGATGAGATCAAGCGCACCTCTGATAATCAATTGGCAGCGGGTACAGCGCCGCCGATTCGCTTGGATCCGATTGCGCCGCGCTGGATTTTTTCGACGTTCGAAAAAGGCGATATCTCGTCGTGTCTTCGCGATTTTACCGACGAGGAGAACGACAAGGTGTCTCATGTGAAGTGTCCGGCGGGGCTCGCCACTGCGGGCGTCATCTATCCGGTCGCTGCTAGCCAGTCGCGCGTCGTCACGGCGTCCATGCCACTGGGGGGAGAAAAGACGGCCTCGCCAGTCACGATTAGCTGGAACGATGCATTGGCCGGGACGCCTGCGCTGGAGTGTCCTGACGCCAACTGGATCTTTCTGCATGAATCGGCGTTGCGAACGCTTGTGCTGCTTTCGCCGGGAGAAATTTATCCGGGGCCTTACACCTACCGCCGTTTCTGGTTTCGCGATGCTTGCTTGATCATGAATGGATTGATCGCGGCGAATCTTCATGAGCGCGCGCGCCGCGCATTGGAAAAATTCCCTGCGCGGCAGAGGCGCGATGGCTACTTCCATTCGCAAGAGGGCGAGTGGGATGCCAACGGCCAGGTGCTATGGATCGCCGACCGATTGGAACGCGCGACGGGCTCGCTTTTGTCCGCGCCACTCATGCGAGCATTCGAGCACGGAGCGTTATGGATCAGTCGCAAACGGGCGAAATCAAAAGGCGGACGTCACTCAGGTTTGTTGCCGCCGGGATTTAGCGCGGAGCATCTTGGGCCGAATGATTATTATTATTGGGACGATTTCTGGGGCATCGCCGGATTGAAGGCGATTGCGGCGATGTATGAGCGACGCGGAGACATCTCCCGCAGTGCGCATCATACCTCGGAAGCGGGCGCATTTTGGTTTGATGTACGCAACAGCTTAGGGGCGCTGCCGCAAAGCGTGGCTCGCGACGGGATGCCGGCTTCGCCTTATCGTCGGATGGATGCGGGCGCGATCGGGTCTTTGGTCGCTGACTATCCACTGCACTTGGACGAAGTGGGGCCGCGCAACTTCCTCAAGACGGCCGAGTGGTTGTGGGAAAACTGCCGCCACAACGGCGGCTTTTTCCAAGACATCATCCATTCCGGATTAAATGCGTATCTCACGCTCGCGCTCGCGCAGACGTTTTTGAGACACGGGGATCCTCGGTATCTAGGGCTCATCGATTCGGTGGCGAAACACGCATCGCCGACCGGGCATTGGCCGGAAGCGATCCACCCGCGCACCGGTGGTGGTTGCATGGGCGATGGTCAGCATGCGTGGGCGGCGTCCGAATGGATTTTGATGATCCGGGCGTTGTTTCTTCGCGAGGAGACTGAGCATATGGTCGTGGGCGCGGGTATACCTCCCGCGTGGTTTGAGCGGAGTGAACGTTTTTCCTATGGGCCCACGGCGTCTGCGTGGGGGCCTCTCTCGATCCTCTTTACTCGCCGCGGCGGACACTGGTTCGTAAAGATCGATGGCCAGTGGATCGGCCAGCCGCCGCGTGTGAAGCTGGAGGTGCCAGGCTTTACGGCGGTCTGGGCGCAACCGACCCAGTGGGAAACACCGCTGACTCCTAAGCTTTGAACGCGTTATTTTTTCGCATGGTGCAAAGCCACGCAGCCAAGCGTGAGGCCGCGCGCCTGGACGGAGGAGAAACCAGCCGACCGGATTTCTGCGGAAAGCGCGTCGCGCCCGGGAAATTGCTCGATGGTTTCGTTGAGATAAACATAAGCCGACCGATCGCCCGTGATCCCTCCCGCGATGAGCGGGAGAAGGTGACGTAAATAGAAAAAATAGAGCGGACGAAACCAACGTGCGGGTTGCGAAAACTCTAACACGAAGAGCGATCCTCCTGGGCGTAAAACGCGATGCATCTGCGTAAGGGCCTTGTAGCGATCGGCCATGTTGCGAAGACCGAAGGAAATCGTGACGGCATCGACGCAGGCGTCGGGTAGTGGAAGCACGAGAGCGTCGCCTTGCCGGAAGGTGACATTGTCGAACCGCCGGCTCAGGCGCTTTTTAATCTCCGCTTCATCGAGCATCGGCTGACAAAAATCCATGCCTGTGATCGCGGCGGTCGCAGGAAGTTTGTTGCCCAGAGAAAACGCCACATCGCCGCTGCCCGTCGCGAGGTCGAGGACGTCGCGGGGTCCGGTGCGCGCGACGGCGGCGACAAGTTTGCGACGCCAGCCGAAGTCCATGCAGCCGCTGAGCAGATGATTCGCGATGTCGTAACGACGCGCGATACGAGCGAACATGGAATTAACAGCAACTGGATCAGGGACGGCAGGCACGGTTAAGAAGACGAAAGAGGTAACAGGTGTGGGCTGCGGCGCTGCTTGGCAACCACGGGCTAGCGGCGAAATGCCCGCACGCGCCCATATCGGTCACGATTCCTGTCATGTGCGTGCTACGGATCACCGATCCGCTATAGCTCGTCGCCATCGCATTCTGTAGACCGCAGGCAACCGAAGCCAGGTACGCTCCCGCCACCGTCCCACCCTCAAACAAGTAAACCGCGCCAAACAGCACCGTCGCCTCCAGTATCAACACCACTCCGTAACGCCGCCCCATGCGCAACGTGCTTTGTCGGATGATCAATGCACTTAAGAAAGTCCCGAAGAAGAAGCTCCCCACAATCATTCCCGCCGCCACCGCACCCGAAAAATTCGCCGCCGCCAATCGCGTGCTCACGAGGGAAATCGTTCCCGTCAGATGAGAAATTCCTTGATGATGTACACCCAGAAATCCCACCGCGTTCACCGAGCCCGCGCCCAATGTCAGCAAAAACGCCCCGACTAAAATCCAACGCGGTGTCCTCTCTTTGAACATGACACGACTAAACACTCCCGGGCGTCAGCAGCCAGCTAGATGACGTGTCGTAGGTCACTCAGGTCGCATTCAGTGAAGGCGCGGCATCTGCGGCAAGCAGTGCTAATCCCTTCCAACGTATCTGCGTGGTGCGCGCAAAAAATTCCCGGCCGTTCTGGCCGGAAATTTCGTCGCTTAGCCGCCACGTTACGCCTGTCTACGTAACGAAAACGGTTAAGTCCTCGTCTGAGTATTCGCACGCCGCTCAGCGGAAGCCTTGATCGCTCTGGCCTGCGCGCGCGCATCCTCCGTGTCCGACTCTGGGGCGTTTCGGAACGACGACCCGCGCAACTGCCTTTCGGCCTCCAGCCAATGCTCTTGGTCGCGTCCGTCCTGCCGCCCATCCTGTTCCCAAAGCTCATGGGCTCGCCGCGCAATTTCTTCGTGCGCGACGGTCTCTCGAATTTGTTGCCGGGCAGTAGTACTCTCTGACCGCGCTGATTGTTGATCGTCAGAGAATGATTCTGCGCGCTGCGTGCGCTCGGTCCGTTGGGAAGCTTGAGGTGGGGAGATTTTCATGCGGCGTCACACTAACCTAACCCGTTTCCTGCGGCTATGGGGTGAGAATCGGCACACTCCCTCCGTAGATTCCCCGTAACTATCCAGGCTCACTCGCTGCAAGGCCCAGAACGAGCAGCTCAAAAAAAGCTGGGGCGGATGACCGAGAAGCGCGGGCATCTTAAAAATGGGCTGCGCTGGGGGTATCAACATCGATCGTTCGGCAGTTTCCCGCATCGAAGGGTGCAGCGGCGGGTTTGGGCGCGTATACTCGAAGCGCTGGCGCAGGAGCACGACCGGGAGGCGTACGCGGCCCATGCGAGCTACGTGCGCGTGCATGCCCATGGCACCCGGGGCCGTGGCGGGCGCGGCCTCCAGGCGATCGGCCGTTCACGTGGAGGACTCA
>WUUC01139455.1_pt1 | contig 31948 bp, 30 predicted proteins | sample 6278441 | NCBI WGS metagenome assembly WUUC01 (sample SAMN13675441, study PRJNA597444) | soil metagenome | isolation source: soil | place: USA: Washington | collected 2017-10
CCCTCCATCGACGCGCGCGCCTGCTCAGCGGCGAGCGGCTCTCGGTCCGCAGCGAGGCGGCGGCGCTCGGCCTTCCCGTACCCACCTTCGATTCGGCTCGCGCGTCGTCGGTTCGACAGGCGCTCGCGGCAGCGTTGCCGGGGCGGGGCTCGCTCCTGGAGCGGCTGGACTCCCATCGCCGGGCGGGTGTCGTACGGAGAGCGCAGCTCGATGCGACGGTTACACGCCTCGTGGCAGAATGCCGCGCGCGCACGCCGCCCCCGGGCGAACTGCTCGACGGAGGCGTCCGATTCAGATACGTGATCGAGAAGCCGTGGCCCGCGTTCACAACCGATGCAGGCAACGGCCAGAGCGTCGTCGAGATCCGCCGGGACGTCGCGTGGCGCGAGGAGGACCTCCGCCTCGTGCTCTGCCACGAGACCTACCCGGGTCACCACGCACAGCACCTGGTGTGGCGTGACGCGGCGCAGCGCCGCGGATGGATCGAGTTCAACGTGACGCCGATGTTCACGCCTCACGCCGTGATGTCCGAGCGGGCCGCGGTCACTGCTACCGGGCTCGCCTGGCCGCGCGAGTCCCGATCTGCGGTGACACGTCTGCTCGACGACCTTGCCCCGCTTGCCGCCGCGACGGCTGTCGACATCGTCGATGGCGCGCTCGACCGACAAGCCGGGATGAAGCGACTTCGCGATGAGCTGTTGATGCCAAACGGGGAGGAGTTCATCGCGTTCGTCGAGCGATATCGCTCGATGGCTCTCGCCTACGTCACGCCCGTCGCCGATGTTCGCGATTGGCAGAGCTATGTGACGTTGCTGCGCTCGCCCAGTCGGCTGGTTGCCGGAGCCAAACAGTAAAATGCGGGCAATGGGACTGGTGCTCCTCCTGGCCGGCCTTCTCTCCGCAGCAGCGTGCGGTCGCGATGTCCCTTCCGACGCCGCCGTCGCTGAGACGGTACCCGTGGCCGCGCACGGGGATCACTCACCGCACCACGGAGGGGTGGTGATGATGAAGGGAGATCTGCACTACGAGCTCGTGCTCGATCCGCGAGGTCGCTACCGCCTCTACTTCACCGATGCCGCGCGGGGGGAGTTGCCCGCGGCGGCAGCATCGACGGCGTCGATTACGTTGATGCGCCGCGGAGAACCACCCGAGGGGGTGGAACTGCAGATCGACGACGCGGGTGAAAGCTGGGTGGGCCAGGGACGTCCGGTCACGGATCCATCAGCGACCACGGTGCGTGTCTCCTACACCATACGCGGCGAGGAGCCGTACTGGATCGACCTGCCGTTCGACGCCAAGCCTACTCGTACCGAAGCGCATCAATAGGATCGAGCCGGGAGGCTTTACGCGCCGGGTAGAACCCGAAGAACACGCCCACCGCCACGGCAATCGCGAACGAGAGGCCCACCGACCCCGGTGAGACGCGCGTCGGCCATTCGAGCAGCCGTTCGATGCCGGATGATGCCAGAAATCCAACGGCGATCCCGACGAGCCCTCCGACCATGCTCAGCGTGACCGCCTCGACGAGAAACTGCACGAGAACATCGCGCGACCGAGCCCCGACAGCTCTTCGCAGGCCTATCTCCCGGGTGCGTTCGGTGACCGCCACGAGCATGATGTTCATGATCCCAATCCCTCCGACGATCAGCGAGACGGTCGCGATCCCTGCCAGCAACGCCGTCATCGTGGAATTCGCGCGGGACAGCGCACCCTGCATCTCGTCGAGGGTTACCTTGTCGAGGTTTGGCATATTCGCGAGGGCAAACGCTGCCACCGACGTGTAGAGGCCTTTCGTGATCGCCTCGCCTGCCTGCGTGCGTACCGTGAAGTCGTCGGGACGACCCGAACCCTCAAGCCCGTGCCGGGCGCGCAGCAGGCGCGTGATCGTCTCGGCGGCCGCCGACGCGTCGCCGGCCTCTCGCGTACCGACAACGATCGTGTGTACGTGGGAGATCGCCAGCATGCGCTGCAGAGCGGTGTAGGGCACGAACACCGTCTCGGCCTGGTCCGCCGTTGTGGAAGCTGTGACACCCACGACGGTAAACCGCTGCCCCTTGATCTCAACGATCTGCCCGAGCGCACGCGAGGGGTTGTCGAACAGCCTTTCCGCTACCGTGCGCCCAAGTACCGCCACGTGCGCCGCAGACGACACGTTCGCCGACGTGAAGAACTGGCCTGCCTCGAAATGCCAGTCGTAGAGGGATGGAAACTGGACGTCGGTCCCCTGGATGCGCCCGAACGCTCGACGCTCTCCCGCAGCGGCAAACGCGCGTTCGCTGACGCCGGCCGCGCGGTAGGCCACTCCTTCAACAGCGGCGATCGCATCCGCATCGGCCGGAGTGAGTGTCGTGGCGGCCCCCAGCCCCGACGCAATGTTCACCGCGTCGCCACCACGCGTGTAATTCCCTGCAGTTACAAACACCAGGTTCGCACCTGCCGACCGCATCTCCGACTCGACGGCCCCTTGCGCACCATTCCCGAGCGCCACCATCGCCATGACCGCGGCAACACCAATGATGATGCCGAGCATCGTGAGGACGGTGCGCAGCACATTTCGCCTCAGCGCACGCAAGGCGACACGAAACACCACGGTAATCGGCATCCTTGCCTGCTTCCTTATATCTCCTGCGTATCGATCTGGGCGCGCTGGAGCTTGCCGCTGAAGTCCACATAGATCGACTTCCACTCCGAGAACACGTCGAGCGCCGCGGTGCCCGCTTCACGGTGGCCATTGCCGGTCGCCTTCGTGCCGCCGAACGGCAGGTGGACCTCTGCGCCAATGGTTGGCGCATTCACGTAGAAGATGCCGGTATAGATGTCTCGCATCGCCCTGAAGGCCTTGTTGATGTCTCGCGTGTAGATCGACGCCGAGAGCCCGTAGGCCACTCCGTTACCGATCTCGACGGCCTCGTCCAGCGACCGGCAGCGCATGACCGAGACAACAGGACCGAAAATCTCCTCCTGCGCGATACGCATCTTCGGGTGCACGTCGCCGAAGATCGTCGGCTCGTGGAAGAAGCCCTTTCCCAGTTCGCCTTTCTCGAGACGATGACCGCCGACAACAAGCTTCGCGCCTTCGTTCTTTCCGATGTCGACGTACTGCATCACTGTTTTCAGCTGCGACTCGCTCACCGACGGCCCGACCTGGTTCTTTTCGTCAAGGCCCGGGCCGACGCGAAGTGCTTTCGCACGGCGCGTGAATTCTTCGATGAACGCGTCGTACACCTTCTCGTGCACGACCACGCGGCTGGCGGCCGTGCAGCGCTGTCCCGTGGTGCCGAACCCGCCCCAGAGGCATCCTTCAACCGCGAGCTCCAGCTGCGCGTCGTCGAGGATCATGATGATGTTCTTGCCGCCCATCTCGAGGTGGCACTTCTTGAACCCGGGTGCGGCGTTCTCCGAGACCAGCCGGCCTACTTGCGTGGACCCGGTAAAGGACACCACCTTGACTGCGTCGTGCTTGGACATGAGAGTGCCTACGTCAGGCCCCCCCGTCACGAAGTTGACGACGCCCGGCGGAACGCCGGCATCCTCGAGCACCTTCACGAAATTGAGCGCCGAGAGCGGGGTGAGCGACGCGGGCTTGAACACGACGGTGTTGCCGCACACCAGGGCCGGCATGATCTTCCAGGACGGGATGGCCATGGGGAAATTCCACGGCGTGATCATCGAGCAGACGCCGAGCGGCTGGCGGACGGACATCGCGAACTTGTCCCGCAGTTCGGAGGGGACCGTCTGACCGTACTGGCGGCGGCCTTCGCCTGCCATGAAGTAGGTCATGTCGATCGCTTCCTGGACGTCGCCGCGCGTTTCCTCGAGCACCTTCCCCATCTCGCGTGTCATGTCGCGCGCAAACTGCTCCTTCCGCTCCACCAGCAGCTGCGCGGCACGGAAGAGGATCTCGGCGCGCTTCGGCGCCGGGACGAGCCGCCAGTGCTCGTACGCGCGCTCCGCAGCCGCGATCGCCTCTTCGGCATCTTCAACCGACGACTCCTGGAAGACGCCGATGAGATCGTCGCCGTTAGCGGGATTCCGGTTTTCAAAGGCCTTCCCGGTGCGGGAGGCCACCCATTCCCCATCGATGAAGTTGTTGTAGGTCTGAACGTCTGAGCGCACTGTTGTCGGCATAAACGCTCCCAGAGTGCCCCATCCACCGGAAATGCCGCAAGTGCCGGGCTGGTCGCCACCTGCCTGCGCGGAATTGCCCACCTTGTCCGGGGCTGCCGACGGATCATGACAATGGTGGGATCGGCCTGCCATTAAATGACTTGCACCGTCTGACTAAATGCCCTCGTTTTAGGCCATCTACGGACCAGGCGGGAAAAACCTGCCGCATCGTCGGGCTTCCGGTGACAAATCCGTTCCGCGGAGCGTGGCACGGTTCCTGAATCCATCCGCGCCAGAAGGGCGGGTAACCGACATGGCAGACGCGAACCGGAACGTCATCACGCCAGTGCAGAAAGTTGTCGTGGTCAACGGCAACACCGAGGTGCTCGGACTGCTCGAAACGGTGCTCGACGCCGGCCGCTACGACATGGTGTTCGTCGAGTCGAGTGACCGCGCCTATTCACAGATCAAGAAGGTGCTTCCAAACCTGGTGATCCTCTGCGCGCGCATCGAGGACCTCGAGGGCTTTCAACTGTTGACGATGTTGAAGCTCGATCAGGAGACGAAGGACATTCCGGTCCTGACCTATACAACCGAGTACGAAGGGCAGGATTTCGATGCGGCGATCTCCCAGCTTGCGGAAGAGGAAGAGGAGCTTCTCCCGTCGCGGCCCGCGTTGCGCATGAACTAATCGCGCCTGCCGCGCCGTACCAAACATATTGGGGCCGACCCGCGGGTCGGCCCTTTTTGTTGTGTTACACTCGCCGGCGGATGTCCGAAAAGCGCGACACCGATCGCGTATCCATCCTCGGCGAGCTTCACGGCGAGATCATGGTCTTCGAGCCGCTGGCGATCAAGGAGATCAGCCGCGGCGGCGCCCAGATCGAGACGGTTTTCCCCCTACAACTCAACTCTCTCCACGACCTGCGGCTGACGCTCGGCGATCGGTCCGTCGTCGTCAAGGGACGCGTCGCCCATTGCCGCATCAGCGACGTCGATCAGGATGTCGTGATGTACCGCTCCGGGATCGAGTTCGTGGAGCCTTCTGAACGGGTCCACTCGGTCATCCTCGATTTCCTGGAGTCGGTGAAGGCGGGCCGAAGGGCCGAATAGCTGCCGGCTTTATTTCACTTTCAGGTGTTCGAGATAGTCGCCTGACTCGATGCGTTCGGCGCGTCCGAGCGGCGCGTTGTAAAAGTACGCCCACGCGTCGAGTTCCCGGCCATCCTCGAGCGTGACCGGCGTTTCGACGCGGTTGTACAGACTGGCTTCGGGTTCGCCAGGACGATACCCTTCGATTTCATCGAGGGCCTGCAGCACGTGCTGGGCGTTCGAGACCGCGTACACCTCGCCCCACACGCGGCCGTCGCTGGCCGGAACGGCGGCCGGGTAGATCCCGAGGTCGAACAGGGCCGCCGAGATGCTGCCGCGTCCGGAGTACAACAGGTGCTGGTCGATTCGCTGACGCCCCGGCCGGTTAAACGGCGTCATCAAGGTGCCGTAGAAGAAAACATATTCGGCCATCGGCTTTGCGGGAGTGTAAGGGGAAATCCGGGCCGCCCCGCGGACCGGAGACAACTTTTTACGGTACGCTCAAAAGGCCGGCATTGCCGGCCTTTTGTGGTTCATGACAATGCGGCCTCGAATCGACGGCCACATTGTGACGTTACCAGCGCGACGGCCGGGGCGGTAGCGGCGGCTCCGGAGGCGTCGGTGGTACCGGGGGCACTGGCGGAACGTCGACGTCGTAATCCGGATCCGGATCGATGTCGTCAGGCTCCGCGCGATGGTGTTCAGCACCAATCGCGCCGAGCATGTCAATCACCTCGGATGGAACAGAGAACGCGAGCGACACGGTTTTGCCCTGGCCGCCGAGCTCGAGCGAGTTCATCATCGTCGTGAGCTCAGGCTTGGCGTTGGACTGCAGACGGGCGAGAGCCATGAACCCCCTCAGAACATCGCGCAGGTTCTGCGCCGCAACTTCGTCCCGTGCCTCGGCGCGCAACAGCCCGCGGACGCCGCCGTTCACGTGGCCCGTTGCCGCAAACCAGTTGATCGGAGGCAATTGGCCGGCGACCTCGCGTGGCAGCCTTGCGCTCCTGGCGATCGCGTCGAACCGGCCGACCGCCCATGCATTCCCGTCGTCGATGTCGCGGACGAGGCCCATCACTTCTTCGTTGGTCGTGATGTTCGGTCCACCGGCCTTGCGGTCGATGGCCTGGCGCACGGCGGCGGCGCTGCCGAACGCGACGAGCCCGGGCTCGACAAAGGCAAGGGCCATCTCGCGGTCCTTTTCGCCGCTGTGCGTAAGAAGCCGGGTGCCCTTGTAGTTCTCGACCCGGCCGCCATGCTCGCGAATGAGCCCCTCGATCCGCACTTCGTTGAATCGACCGCGCGCGATGACGAGCGCCTTCTCGTGCTCGGCCGCGGCGCTGACGGCAGCCACCACCTCGTCGATGTCACTTTCGATGTCGATGCCGGTCTTCTCTTCGAAGTCGTCCTTACGCTCGCTTGCCGGGCGCATCTGCCGCACCTTCTGGCGCAGCTCGGAGTTCATCACGTCACGCACGTTCGCGTAGGCCACGACAGCCGCATCGGACGGGACGTACTGCAGTTCATCGGGGCCATCGGCGCCGCGGAGTGCGAGGGCCGAAAGGCCCATGTAGGAGGCAATCAATCCCGTGCCCAACCCTACGACGAGCACCCCTGCCGCTATGAGCAGGAACAGACGGGTCTTTTTCGTCATTTAACCGTGGCTCCTGCTTGATTATACGGGTCAGTTTCGCCCCGGGTTCCTTAACCTACTGCTCGAGCACATATTCGCGGCGCTCGACGGCGCGGGCGGCGAGGAAGAGCGACACGGCCAGGGCGAAGAACAGCCAAAACAAAGAGGTAGCGGCGGACGGGACCTCTCGGAAGAGCGCCTGCAGGAGGCTGGTCGTGCCGTCGGACGGCATCGCGTGCGGCACGAGTGATTGGACATAGTAGGCGAGCGTAAACCGCTTCAGGTAGCCGGGCATCAGCAGCGCAACCTGCTCCCATCCGAAGGCGAACACCAGCCCAATCACCAGCGGCCGCTTCAGCACCGCGCCGGCAAGGGCAAACAGCGCCCCGTACACGGCGAGCCCAACCGCCAGAATCCCGAGATCCTTCACGAGCAGCCCGAATGTCGCCCCCACTTCGGAAAACGGCACGATGAGGAAATAGACGAGCACGACGGACGGCAGCACGACAAGGGTCGTGCAGACCAGGTACGCGAGGTACTTGCCGACGAGCACGGCGCCACGCTGGATAGGGCGGGTGAACAGATACGTAATGGTCTTGTCCTCGACTTCGTCGGCCACGAGCGCAGTGCCGTAAAACACGCCGAGCACCGGTACGATGAAGCGGATGAAGAGGACCCAGATCATCATGCCGAAAATACCGGCGCCGCCGATCCGAACGCCGTTCACCCTGAGCGCGGGTATGCCGCTGGCCTGCAGGAGACGCGCGATGAGCGCCAACAGGACCGGGCCGCCGACGACGAGCGCCATGAAGATCGTACGGCGCGACCAGAGCATCTCGCCAAGCGACAGCTCGAACACCCGCAGCGACGCCGTCATGAACGAGGGCGCGTTGTGACGTGCCGCGGCGCGCGCGGCGTGGGGGTCCGCTGGACCCGGCGCAATATTCTCGTTCATGTCTTCACCAGGTACTTGAACACGGCTTGCAGGTTGTCGTCTGGCGACGTGACCTCGTCAATTGGTCCGGCGTCGCCGCTGGCCGCCAGATCCGTGAGCCGCGCGTAGAACGCGTCAGGGCGCGCTGTCTCCACGACCACTGCCCCAGCCTCGAACCGCAGGCTGATCACGTCGTCTTCGGCGAGAAAGCGTCGCGCGAGCGCACGCGGGTCCTCCGCGCGGATGAATACCGTGTGGGGATGCTCGTCGATCAGGTCGCGGATCTGGTGCACGTTTCCTTCGGCGAGGATCCGCCCGTTGTTAATCAACAGAATGTTGGCCGTCATGGACTCGATCTCGTGCAGGATATGGCTCGAGACGAGGATGCTTTTGCCGGCGCGCGCCCAATCCTTGATCATGCGGATCGTCTTCCGCCGCGCGATCGGATCCATGCCCGATAACGGCTCGTCGAGAATCAACAGGTCGGGGTTGTGCACGATAGCCTGGGCCAACTTCACGCGCTGCCGCATGCCCTTGCTGTAAGCGCCAATCTTCTTGTCTGCCGCATCGAGGAGATCCACTCCCTCGAGCGCTCGGCGCGCCGCCGCGGCCGCGTCCTCCTGTGACAGGCCGTTGAGCCGCACGAGCGCTGTGATCCACTCGAGCCCTGTCATGCGCTCGTAGAACGCGTCCTGTTCGGGGCAGAAGCCGACGCGAAAATAGATGCCCGGATTTCCCCAGATCGGCTCGCCGAGCACCCGAACACTTCCCTTGCTCGGCCTCAGCTGGCCCGTGATCACCTTCATGAACGTGGACTTTCCGGCGCCGTTCGGCCCGAGGAGTCCGGTGATGCCGGGCGGTACGGCCACCGTGACGTCGTTGAGGCCTGAAACCTGTCCGTACCACTTCGACAGGTGTTCCGCCTCGATGATCGGGGCCATCATTTACGTCACCACCTCGACACCACGGACGCGCCGCTCGAGGATCACAACTGATCCGATGATGATGACCGCGATGGAGAGGAACGCGACCGGCACGGGGACCTCAGACGACGTGCGCGCGCGGAAGATCGCGTTGCCGATGATGTCGAGGCAGTCCTCCGGGGAGATCCACGCAAACGAGGACCGCCCGGTCATGGCGCGCAGTGCGTTGTACATCGCGGCGGTAAAGAAGATGATCCCGGCATACATGACGCCGACGAACCTGCTGCTCTTGGACATCGAGGAGAGCGCAAGCATCGAGAAGGCCGAGGTGAAGACCTGGATGAGGGAGAACAAGGTAATCGCCGGGAAGAGGAACAGGTTGGTACGGAGAAACGCCAGGTTCCCCGCAAACATGATCTGCAACACGAGCAGCAGCATGGCCGGCACCCAGGTCACGCCCACGAGGAAAACCAGGAGCGTCACGAGCTTGCCGGCGATGTACTCCGTTCTCGCCAGCGGCTTCGACAGATAGATCTGCAGGGCATTGGCCCGGCGGTCGTTCGCGATCAGCCCGGCGCCGACGAAGATGGTGACGAAAAAGACGAAGATCGCCTGCTGATCCAGGAACTCGCGGAATGTGTCGTGCGTCGCGGCGAGGAACGTGGCCTGCTGGAAGTTCGACGCGACGTAGAGCTGAACGGCCCGCACGATGAAGGGAGACCACGCAAACAGGAGCAGGGCGAGGAACTTGCGCTGGCGCACCATCGTCATGATGCCTGCCCGCGCGATCACCCACCACGTGCGGCCGTGCGGCGCGCGGCGGCCCCCGTAGCGGCGATACCCCTGGTCATGAATCGGCATACATGTGTCGCTGCCGCGACGACTGAAGCCGTCGCTCTACAAGCGTCGCCCTACGAAGCGTCGCGCTACTTCTCTCCTACCGCGTGTGCGAAGACGTCCTCGAGCGTCGGGACGCTCGGCCGCAGGTGGCGCACCTGCACGCCTTCCTGCGACGCCAGGTGGAACAGGAACTTCGCGTCGCGGCCATCCGGCACGAACACGCGCATGATGTCCTCGTCGGTCGCATGGCAGTCGAGCCCCGCGCTGCGCAGCGTCGCGACGAACCGCTCGCTGTCCCCCTTCACGCGCAACTCGAACACGCGCCCGCCGTGACCCTTCAGCGCGTTGATCGGGCCCTGCGTGGCCACGGTACCCTTGTCCATCACCACCACGTGGTCGCACGTATATTCGACATCGGGCAGGAGGTGCGACGACAGAATCAGGTTCAGCCCCTTGTTGTGCGCGATGTCGCGAATGAGCTCCAGCATCTCGTCGCGCCCCTTCGGGTCCATCCCGTTGGTCGGCTCGTCGAGGAACAGGAGATCCGGGTCGTGCACGAGCGCCTGCGCGAGCTTGATGCGCTGCTTCATGCCTGTCGAGTACGTCTCGACATTCCGGTAACGGGCCTCGCCGAGGCCGACGTAGTAGAGGACCTCGTGGGCGCGCTGCATGGCATCGCTCGCCGGCAGCCCCGAGAGCTCGCCGCAATACGCCACGAACGCCACCGCCGTCATCCCCGGGATGTGCGCGTCGCTTTCCGGCATGTAGCCGATCCGGGAACGGATCTGCAGCGGCGAGGACTTCACGTCCAGTCCGAGGACGCGCATCTCGCCGCGGTCGGGCGCAACGAATCCGAGCAGCGACTTGATCATCGTGCTCTTGCCCGCACCGTTCGGGCCGAGCAGGCCGACGGCTCCGCGCTGGAAGGTGGCGCTCACGTCGCGCAGGGCCCAGTTCTTCCCGTACTTCACGCTGACGCGATCGAGTTGGACGGTAATACCGGCCGGTGCGAGCGGTTCGGGAGGCGTGGCCACGGCCGTCAACGTTTCGGGCATTCGATGGGGTAGACGGCCTCAGCCATCAGAGGGTTCCCCTCAGGCCGAGGGCATCCGCCTTTTCGCGCAGAAACGAGATCACGTTCGTGACGTGCTCCTCGAGCGGCAGCCCGAGCTCTTCTGCGCCGGCCTTCAGGTGCTCGCGGGGGACAGCGCGGGCGAAGGCCTTGTCCTTCATCCGCTTGATCACCGACGAGGCCTCGAGATCGAGCACGCTCCGTGATGGCCGCACGAGCGCGGCGGCCGTCACGAACCCGGCCATCTCGTCGCAGGCAAACAGCGTCTTCTCGAGAGGAGACTGCCGTTTCACGCCGGTGGCCTCGACCGCATGAGAGAGGATGGCCCGTGTCACCCAGTCCGGATACCCACGCCGTTGCAGCTCCTCGCATCCCTTCACAGGGTGTTCGCCCAGGGTGGGGTACCGTTCGTAGTCGAAGTCGTGCAGCAAGGCGACCACGCCCCAGGCCTCCTCGTCCTCGCCGAACTTCCGGGCATAGCCGCGCACCGCGGCCTCCACCGCAAGGGCGTGCTTCCGCAGGCTCTCGCTCTCGGTCCATTCGGTCAGCAGTGCCCAGGCGGCCTCTCTCGTCAGAACCATGCGCGGGATTCTATCGCACGGGCCGCGGCGCGCTGCGCGCCAGCTCCAGGCCACGCTCGATCACGGCCGTCGCCTTCCTCGTGAGGCCGTAGCGGACCAAGTCCTCCGGCGCCACGAGGGCGGCGGCATCCACGTCCGAGCCGGCGCGCAAGTCGCCCGACACGGGCCAGCACAGGTAATCTACGAGCACGAAGTGGTAACGGACGCGTCGCGCGTCGTCCAGCATGATGCGGTCGAACACCTCGATCACCGGTCCGATCTCGACGACCAGGCCTGTTTCCTCCAGCATCTCGCGCGCGGTCCCCGCCTCGAGCGTCTCCCCCAGCTCCAACGTCCCACCTGGCAGGCTCCACTGTCCCGCGAGCGGCTCATAGCGCCGGCGGATCAACACAACCTTCCCGTCCTGCACAATCACGGCACCAACGCCGACGATCGGCCGTTCCGGGTATTCGCGACTTCGTCGCGTTCCAGGTTCCAGCTTCGGGGTTCCCGGCTCGTATTCGCCCTTCGGGTTCATCGTTCGCTGTAACCGGTCGCGGCCCGGCTTTTCGCATGCCGGGACCTCCGCCGCGTGTCGGGCGCAGATTCGCCTCGCCCAACCTTGTTCATTCGCCCATGACCTTCACCACAACCCGCTTCTTGCGCTGTCCGTCGAACTCCGCGTAGAACACCTGTTCCCAGGGTCCGAGATCGAGTTTCCCGCCCGTGATCGGCAGCACCACCTGATGACCCATGATCGTGCGCTTCAGGTGTGCGTCGGCATTGTCCTCGCCGGTCTGGTGGTGACGGTAATCGAGGCCGGAGGGGGCCAGCTTTTCCAGCCAGACCTGGAAGTCGTGAATCAGGCCATCCTCCCAGTCGTTCACATACACGCCCGACGTGATGTGCATCGCCGACACGAGCACCATTCCTTCCGTCACGCCGCTCTTCGCGACGGCGGCGCTCACCTCGTCGGTGATGCGAATGAACTCCTGGCGCTTCTTCGTGTTGAACCACAGATAGTCGGTGTGTGTTTTCATGACACGAGCGATCCACGTTCACGTCAACGCCAGCGACGCGTCCGCATTGAGCCTCCAGTCCGCCGTGTGGCCCGCCCGGAATCGGCGCAATCCGGCCGCCGCAATCATCGCTGCGTTGTCAGTCGAGAGCGCCAGGCTCGGAATGAAGACGGGCAGGTCGCGTCCCGCCGCGCGCGATTCGACCTCCGCGCGCAGGCGGCTGTTTGCCGATACGCCGCCCGCGATGCCGACGCTGTTCGCGCCGCAGGCCCTCGCGGCCTCGAAGAGCCGATCGAGCAATGTTTCCACGACCACCCGCTGGAAGCTGGCGCAGATATCAGCGACCTCGCGCTGCGGCAGTGCGCCGTTGGACCCGACCCCGAGCGCCTCGCGCCGTCGAGTGACGTGGCGCAGGACCGAGGTCTTCAGGCCGCTGAAGCTGAAGTCACGTGTGCCGGGCAGGTGCGGCGCGTTGCGGTCGGCGTGCGTCAGGCGCGTCTTCGGGAACGGGATCGCGCCATCGTCGCCTCCGGACGCGAGTCGGTCGACAATCGGTCCACCCGGATAGCCGAGCCCGAGCAGCTTGGCCACCTTATCGTATGCTTCGCCTGCCGCGTCATCGCGCGTGCGACCCATCAGCTCATACGTGCCGGGCGCATCCACACGGTAGAGGCTCGTGTGCCCGCCGGACACGACCAGGACGACGGCCGGCAAGGGCATCTCGCCATTCTGCAAGACGAGCGACTCGATGTGGCCGGCCAGGTGGTGCACGGGTACGAGCGGCACGCCAGCCGACCACGCCAGCGACTTGGCGAACGACACGCCGACGAGGAGCGAGCCGACGAGTCCCGGCCCCTGCGTGACGGCGACGGCATCGTATCCCGCATGCGTAATGCCTGCGTCCTGAAGCGCCCGTTCGACGACGCCGCAGATGTCGCGGACGTGCTGACGCGCGGACAGCTCGGGGACGACGCCGCCCCACTCGCGGTGGATATCAATCTGCGATGCCACGATATTGGACCGTATCTGCCACGGCCGGGCCGGATCGGCGGTTTCCTCAACGACCGCCGCCGCGGTCTCGTCGCATGACGTTTCGATGCCGAGGATCTTCATCGCTCGGCGGCCCTAAAGCCGCGCGGCTACGGGTGAGTTGACGAGCGCGGCCAGCGAATCGTGGTACGGCGCGCGGGCGATGCCGCGCTCGGTGATGATCGCCGTCACGTACTTGTGCGGCGTGACATCGAAGGCGGGGTTCCTGATGTGCGCGCCCTCGGGTGTCACTCGCGACGAGCCGACATGCGTCACTTCCTTGTCGTTCCGCTCCTCGATCGGGATCGTCGAGCCGTCGGGCGTCGCCAGGTCCACCGTGGAAATGGGGGCTGCCACGTAGAACGGGATGTTGTGCTCCTTCGCGAGTACGGCCACGCCGTAGGTGCCGATCTTGTTCGCCACGTCGCCGTTGGCAGCGATGCGGTCGGCGCCCACGACGACCAGGTCCACGTTGCCCAGGCGCATCATGGCGCCGGCCATGTTGTCGGTGATGACCGTTGTGTCGATACCGTCCTTGATCAATTCCCACGCGGTCAGCCGCGCGCCTTGAAGGAAGGGCCTGGTTTCGTCGGCAAGTACGGCTACTCTCTTGCCTTGCTCCGCAGCCGCCCGAATCACACCCAGCGCGGTGCCGTACCCGGCGGTCGCAAGCGCCCCGGCGTTGCAGTGCGTCAGGATACGCGCGTCCTGCGGCACCAGCGTCGCGCCGTGCGCTCCCATGGTTCGGCAGCTCTCGATATCTTCGTCATGGATGCGGCGCGCCGCGGATTCGAGCCGTCCCTTGATCTCGTCCACGGAGCATCCGCCCTGCGCCGCCTCGGCAAACACGCCCTTCATCCGCTCGATCGCCCAGAACAGGTTGACCGCGGTCGGCCGCGTCGCCGCCATGAGATCGCATGTCTTCTGAAACTCGGTCGTGAACTGCTTCGTCCCCGACGCGGTGCTACGCCGCATCCCGAGGGCGATGCCCATGGCGGCGGCAACGCCAATGGCAGGCGCGCCGCGAATCACCATCGTCTTGATGGCTTTGGCGACTTCCGCGGCGGTCTTGCAACTGACGTACACCTCGGCGGACGGAAGCTTCCGCTGGTCGATCATCACCACCGCGTCGTCTTTCCACTCAATCGTGGGAAGCATATTCCTCTCATTGTCCCACGAGCCGTGCAGGCGCGGAGACGCAGGGCTTCTTCGAAGGCCGTGCGTCTCAGCGGCTCGACGGCTCGTCGGACAGGAACCGCGCGTCGAAGGGGTGCGGAAACAGCTCGCTCAACATGAAGCGCGCGGTCTCGCGCTCCGCGTTCGCGAGGATGATCTCGAGGTCGCCCCCGAACTCCCAGAGGACCTGGCGGCATGCGCCGCACGGCGGTGTTGGGGTGTCGGTATCGGCGACAATCGCGATGCGGCGGAACGCCCGATGACCTTCGGAGAGCGCCTTGAACATCGCGACCCGTTCGGCACACATGGTGAGTCCGTATGTCGCGTTCTCGATGTTGCAGCCGGTAATCAGCCGGCCATCTGCCGTTTCGAGCGCGGCGCCGACCCGGAAATTGGAGTAGCGGGCGTGCGCGTGCTCGCGGGCGCTCCGCGCGGCGGCAACCAGGTCAGAGCCGCGCAACGATCCCCTCGAGGAGCGCGATGAACGAGCCGCGAACGCGCCGCGCGGCTTCCATGACCTCGTCATGCACGAGCGGCTGCGGCAGGACGCCGGCAGCCATGTTCGTGATGCACGAGATACCCAGCACCTCGATGCCCATGTGCCGGGCCGCGATCGCCTCCGGCACCGTGGACATCCCCACGGCGTCGGCGCCGATCGTCCTCAGATACCGGATCTCCGCGGGAGTCTCGTAGCTCGGCCCATGCACGGCGACGTAGACACCGTGCGCGACAGCGACGCTGGCGGATCCGGCTGCGGCGTCGGCAAGGCGGCGAAGACGGTTCGAGTAAACCTCGCTCATGTCGGGAAATCGCGGTCCGAAGCGCTCGTCGTTGGCGCCCACCAGCGGGTTGGTCCCGAGCAGGTTGATATGATCGTCGATGATCATCAATGCGCCTTGCGCAAACCCGGTATTGATGCCCCCGGCCGCGTTGGTGAGGATCAGGTGCTTCACGCCGAGCCGCCCCATCACGCGCGTCGCAAAGACGACCGTGCCGAGGTCATGGCCCTCGTAGAAGTGCGCGCGGCCGGAGAGCGCCGCCACGCGACGGCCAGCGACGTTGCCGACCACCAGACGTCCTGCATGCCCCACGACAGTTGAAGCGGGCCAGTGCGGGATCTCGCGATACGGAGTGGCAATGGCGTCGAGCAGCGTATCGGCAAAATCGCCGAGGCCTGATCCAAGCACAATCGCGATCTGCGGCAGCGTGCCGCACCGGGCGCGAATGCTTGCCGCCGCGCCCTCAACCCGGTCGAACATCGCTCCAGACATCGTCACAACAGCATCGATGCGACACACGCGTTCACGAGCGTCGCGATGAATCCGGCCAGCAGCGCCCTTGAACCGAGGCGCGCGAGATCGCCTCGCCGGGACGGGGCCATGCCCCCGATCCCGCCGAGTTGAATGCCAATGGAGGCGATGTTGGCAAACCCCGTCAACGCAAACGTAGCGAGTACGTACGCGCGCTCGCTGATCACCCCTTTGTACTGCGTCGTCAGCTTCACGAACGCGACGAACTCGTTCGCCACGAGCTTGGTGCCCAGCAAGTCTGCGAGGGGGCCGACGTCGGCGGCCGGCACGCCCATCAGGAACGCAACTGGAGCGAACACGACAGCAAAGATCCGCGCCAGGCTCAAACCGGGGTACATGAGCCCGAGCAGGAAATCAAAGAGCGCGATGAAGGCCAGGAACGCAATGAGCATCGCGGCGACGTTGAGGGCCAGCTGCAGCCCGTCCGAGGCCCCGCCCGCCGCGGCGTCCACGGCGTTCACGTGCAGTTTCTCGACGTTGATCGGGGCCTCGCCGTGCGTTTCCGGCTGCTCCATCTCGGGTAACAGCAGCTTCGACAAGTACAGGCCACAGGGCGCAGCCATGACGCTCGTCGTCAGGATCGCCACGGGGTCGGCGCCCAGGCTGATGTAGACGGCCATCACGCCGCCCGAGATGGTCGCCATGCCGCCCACCATCATCGCCAGCAGCTCCGACTGCGTCATGCGCGGCACGAATGGCTTCACGATGATTGGCGCCTCGGTCTGTCCCATGAACACGTTTGCCGCAGCCGAGAGCGTCTCCGCGCCGCTCGTGCGCATCAGGAACATCATCGCCCTGGCCATCAGCCGGACGATGAACTGCAGCACGCCGAAGTAGTACAGGACCGTGAAGAACGAGGAGATGAAGATGATCGTCGGCAGGGCTTTGAACGCGAAAATGAACCCGTTCTCGGGCCCGAGGACTTCACCGAGCTTCGGCTGATTGGCCAGGACACCGAACACGAAGAGCGATCCGGCGTCGGTGAACTCCAGGAACCGCTTTACCCCATTCGCGACCGCGCTCAAGAAGTCGTACACCGGCCGCCGGCCGGCAATCTCGAACTTCAGGATCAACAGCGCGAACCCGAGCTGCAGCGCCATGCCCCAGAGCACCGTTCGCCAGTTCACCAGCCGGAGGTTGGGCGAAAACGACGCGACGATGGCGATGAAGCACAGGGCTCCTGCGGCCGCCTGGCCGCGGTAGCCGACCGTGTCTGCGAGCAGCCAGGCCCCGAGCGGCAGCAGGATCGCGATCGCGATCGCCACCACGCGCAGGGAACGACCCGAAGCGTCTGTTTGCATCTGGTTATGGAACCGTGGCGAGCACGAGAGGGCGCGGAGGCGGCGCCTCCGCGCCTATTTCAACCGCATCGCGCGCGAGCGTCGTCGCCTCTGCGAGTCCTCGTTCGTCGTTGTAAAGCAACTCGAGGATCGGCGCTCCAGGCGCGACCGCGTCCCCGGGCTTTCGGTGCAACACGACACCGGCTCCATGATCGATCCGATCTTCGACGCGGGCGCGGCCGGCTCCGAGCGCCATCGACGCGCGCCCGATGAGCTCGGCGTCGAGTCGCGCGAGAAACCCGGCACGTTCGGACGTAATCGTGTGCCGATGCCGAGCGCCGGGCAACCGTGTGTAGTCGTCGATCACCGCCGCGTCCCCCCCCTGCTGCGCAATCATCGCGCGCAGCCGTTCGAGTGCGCGGCCGGACTTCAGGGCAGCCCGGACGATCGTGTCGGCTTCGGCGTTGGAGGCGCGGCCCGCGACGGCCAGCATACGTGAGGCGAGCGTGACCACCAGCTCCGACAGGTCCCGCGGCCCTGCACCCTTCAGGATCTCTATGCACTCGATAATCTCGAGCGCATTGCCCACCGCGCGTCCCAGCGGCGCGTCCATGTTGGTGAGGACTGCTTCGGTCCGCACGCCCGCGTGGGTGCCGATCGCGACGAGCGATTCAGCCAGCGCGCGAGCGTCGGCTTCCGTCTTCATGAAAGCGCCTCGCCCGCATTTCACGTCGAGCACCAGGGCGTCGCAGCCTTCCGCGAGCTTCTTGCTCATCACCGAGGCGGAGATGAGCGGCACCGATGGCACGGTCGCGGTCACGTCGCGCAATGCGTACAGCTTCTTGTCGGCTGGCGCGAGCGACGCCGTCTGCCCGATGATGGCCGTGCCGACGCGCAGCAGCGCCTGCTTGAACTCGTCGATGTTCAAGCCGATGCGAAACCCCGGAATCGATTCCAGCTTGTCGAGTGTCCCGCCTGTGTGCCCGAGGCCGCGTCCGGACATCTTGGGGACGACCAGTCCGCAGGCGGCCCCGAGGGGCGCGAGCACGATGGACACCTTGTCGCCGACGCCCCCGGTGCTGTGTTTGCCCACTTTGACACCGGGAATGTCGGAGAGGTCCATCCGCTCGCCGGAACGCACCATGGCATCGGTGAGGGCGTAGGTTTCGGCGGCCGTCATTCCGCGCAACACAATCGCCATGAGGAGCGCAGATGCCTGGTAATCGGGCCAGCTGCCGTCAGTCACGCCCGAGACGAAGAGTTCGATGGCTTCCGGCGTGAGGGGGTGGCCATCGCGCTTGAGCGCGATGACGTCAACGTGGCGCATGCGGGAGCACAAGTATAATCGTTGCACCCGATGGGAACGGCCCCGGCCCTCTCTCCAGAGCTGACGAAGCAGTCGATTGCGTTGGCGCGAGCACTCTCCGCCGCCGCCCGGAACTGGAGCCTGTATCCGCCGGAACATCCGGCGGTCGAGCTCTCGGTGAGCCGGCTTGCGGAGATCGTGCGGACGAGCACGGGAGGCGCAGCCTTCTCGTTCGGCGTCACACCGCAGACCTTGCTCGTGGCCGGCCTCCCGCTGCCCGAGGAACCACCGGTCACCGAAGCGGCGAAGCTCCTGCACGACCGCGACATCCTTTCGATCATGTTCCTCGGCGAAGTCCCCCAGGCGGCGCTTCACAGCTTCCTGAAGCTGCTGGCGACGCAGCCTGACGAATTACGCGCGTCTGGAGGACCCGCGCAGGCGTGGAGCGCCGAAGCCCACTCGTCCATCGCGGTCGAGCAGATCGATTACCAGAAGATTCTCGAGGACCGCGACATCACGGCTCCGCTCGGGAAGCGTGACGACGTGTGGCGATCCCTCGTGAACCAGATCGTCGGCGGCGGCAACGTGTTCGACGAGGGGCAGCAACAACGCCTGCTGGAGATCTCCGGGAGCATCGCGGACATCACGGACCTCGCGTCGGACGTGATGGCGCCGAAGTGCACCGCGGACGGCGCGCCACTCATCACGACACAGGCAGCGACGGTCCTCGCTGTGTTCCGGCACCTCACCAGCATTGTCAACGTGATGGAACCGGAACGGCTGCCCGACGTGATGAAGAACGTGGCAGCGGCAACGGCCAACCTCGATCCGCACGTGGTCTTGCAGCTGATGCAGACCGAGGACTCCGCGCAGGAGCTCCCAATCGTCGCGCGCCTGGCTACGTCGTTCGATGACGATACCGTGGCGCAGATGCTCGCCACGGCGATGTCTCGCGACGGCCGGGCGACCGAGCGGCTGGCGCAGGTGTTCGACACGATTGCGCCCGACAACGAGCGCAAGCGCCGCGTGCTGCGCATGACACGGACGCTCCTGGACGAGTCCAACTTCGGGAAGGGCGGGCAGTTCAAAGCCGCGTGGGCGTCGATGGAGGAACTCCTCGTCAGCTATGACGAGAAGCCGTTCGTGTCGGAGCAGTACCAGGCTGCGCTCGCCGGCGCCGGCGACCGTGGCGACATGTTGGCGTTCCGCGAGCTCCCGCCGGAGTGGAGCGAGTGGGTTGACACGCTGAAGCAGGACAACGTCCGCACCCTCTCGGTCCTGCTCATCACGGATCTGCTCCGCATCGAGGAGAACGCGGAACGCGCCGCCGAGATCGCGAGCGACATGGTGGCGCTCGCCGAAGATCTTCTGCTCTCCGGCGCGTTCAACGATCTGCTCGTAGTCGCGCAATCCCTTCGAGATGGCGCAGATCGAAAGGATGCCGTGGCACCGGCGGCGTGCCGGGCTGCGATGACGTCGATTGGTGAAACGCTGGCCATGCGAGAGGCTGCAGCGGTGCTTGGAGAGCTCGATGAGCCATCAGCTCACCTCTTCGCCGAATGCTGTGCCGCGCTCGGTCCCGCGGCAGTCGTCGCCCTGCTGCCAGTGCTCGAATCTGAAACCGAGACCGCCGCATACGTGCGCGCGCGGGACATCGTGCGGGCCTACGGCGCCGGCGCGGTAAAGCCGCTCAGCCCGCTGCTCGACGACCCGCGGTGGTTCGTGCACCGCAATGCCGCCACGCTGCTCGGCATGACGAGAAGCGCGGAGGCGGTGCCGTCCCTGCAGGTGCTCCTGCGGCGCAACGATCCGCGGGTGCTCCGCGCGGCGGTATCCGCCCTGGCCAGCATCGACGACCCCTCCGCTGCTCGCGCCATCCAGACGGTCCTCAGGGCCGCCTCCGGCGCCAACCGTGCGGCGGTCGTGGAGGCCCTCGTGGCCGAACGGGACGCGCGCGTCGTGCCGATGCTGATACGCATCCTGGCCGAGAGCAAGCCGTTCGGCGAGGATTACGAAACCGTACTCGACGCCCTGGGCGCCGTACGTGAGCTCGCCGACGAACGGGCCGTGCCCCCCGTGGCGACGGTCATGCGCAAGAAGCGGTTCCTGGCGCCCCGGCGGTCGCGGGCGGTCAAGCAGGCTGCCGTGGACGCCCTGCGGGCCATTGGAACGCCCAAGGCGCGGGAGGCGCTGGAGGACGCCGGAAGGTCGGGGGATCGTCTGTTGAGGCGGATCGTCCGAAATACGATCAGCGGACCTCCACGGACGTGAGCCAGACCCCTGAAGAACTCGTGCGGCGCCTTGCGGCGGGCCTCCGATCGGCGGAGCTCTATGCCCCGCAGCACCCATTGGTCCAACGTGCCACGGCTGCCCTGGCGTCAGCCTGTACTGCACACTTTGGCACCGCATCCACGCTCATCGTCGGATTCGTCGGCGACGACGTGGTGGTGAACGAGGCGCGGCTGGGGAAGGGCTCGGCGTCCCTGACGGGGTTCGTACGAGGACTGAGGGACCGCGAGATCGAGAAGATTACGTTTCATCGCGGCGTTACGCCGGAGGAGGTGAAAGGCTTCCTCGAGGTGCTGGCGGATCGACGGGCCAAGTCGCCGATCGACGAGCGGCTGGCCGCCCGTGGAGTTCGTCACATTGCAATCGGCAAGCTGGCTATCGAGGACACGCCAACCGACGTCGGGATTGAGGCCGCCCGCCGGGTCTACAGCACGGCGGTGACCGAGGCGCAGTCGCTTTGGGATCAGGCGCAGGCGGGGGACAAGCCCGACCCGAATACCGCGCGCAAGATCATCGACAGCCTCGCGAACATCGTGACGCAGGACCGCACGTCGCTGATGGCGCTGACCGCGTTGAAGAAGTACGACAACTACACGTTCACGCACATGGTGAACGTGGCGTCTCTTGCCATGGCGCAGGCGCGGGCGCTCGGGGTCGAAGGTCCGCTGCTGCGCGAGTTCGGCTTTGCCGCGCTGATGCACGACATCGGCAAGGTCAACACCCCGCTCGAGGTACTCAACAAGCCGGGGAAGCTGACGAATGAAGAGTTCAAGGTGATGAAGCAGCACGTCGTGGACGGTGCGCACATCCTCCGGCGGACGCCGGAGATGCCGGCGCTTGCGCCGATCGTCGCGTTCGAACATCACCTGAAGCAGGATCTCAGCGGCTACCCCGAGAACATCGGCCACCGCGAATTGAATCTCTGCACGATGATCGTCAGCATCGCCGACGTTTTCGACGCGCTGCGAAGCAATCGACCGTATCGCGAGGGGCTGGCCACCACGCGTATCAAGTCGATCATGAGCGAGAAGGAGAACCCGGCGTTCAACCAGGTCCTGCTCCGCCGGTTCGTGAACCTGATGGGCATGTTTCCGATCGGGACAATCGTGCGGCTCAATACGGAAGAGATGGGCGTCGTAACGGCCGAGCACCCGGAAGACCCGTTCCGGCCGCAGGTCAAAATCCTCTTCGACACGCGCGGAGACCGGCTGGAGGAGCCGTTTCTCGCGAACACCTGGGAACGTGATGCACGCGGAGAGTTCACGCGTGCGGTGGTCGAGTCCGTCGATCCTGATTCGATCGAGCTGGATCCGTTGACGGTGATGTAAGCGGTTGAAATGACGCAGGCGCCCACACCGGAACCGATGTCCCCCGAGCAGGCATCCAGCCTGGCGGAATTCGCTCGCGCTGCGAAGGCGGCCGCGCGCGCGGTCACGCTGTATCCGCCGACGCATCCAGCGATCCAGGCCTCGCTCGGCCGGGTGGTGACGACGTCGGCAAAGCTCGCGGCGACTGGTGACGTGACGCTGGCCGTGCATCCGGATCGGTTGGCGATCGACGGGCGCACTGCGCCCAAACCCGATCAGGCAATCGGCGAGCTCGCGGATCTGCTTCACGGTCGCATGATCGGCACCCTGCGAATCGAGCGCGACGCGGAGGCCCCCGATTGGCTCGCGTTCCTTCTGATGCTGTCGAAGAACGCCGAGGAGCTGATCGCCGAGGGCGGCATCACGAAGGTGTGGAGCCTCACGGGTCGCGCGCACTTCGACATCAAGGAGATCGACTACGCGGAGGTCTTGCGGGAGCGAAGTGGTGGCGAGGTCGCCGAGTGGGACCGGATCATCGCGAACTGTCTGCAGGGCGACGCCGTCGATCTCGACGACGCGACAATGGCCGCTCTCCTCGACGTTGCCGGGAACCCGGAACGGTTCGGCGAGTTCCTGGGACGCCTGCAGGACGCCGGGGGGCCTGAAACGAAGGTGGGCGCCCGCGCAGCGGCCATGCTGCGCATCATCCGCGGCCTCGTCGATCACGTCACCCGCAGCGCGCCGGAGGGGCTCGATGCGATGCTGCGGAACGTGGCGCAGGCGACGTCGAAACTGACGCCCGACATGATGCTCGCGATGCTGTCGCAGCGAGATCTGGGGACGGGCGAAGGCGAGATGGTCGGCCAGATCGTCGACCGCATGAACCAGCGCACGATCGCCAGCTTCGTGGCGGGCAACATCGTCGCCGAACGGGGCGCGACGGGCCGCCTGGCGCAGGCATTCGAGGCGCTGGTCCCCGACGCCGCATCACGCGGCGAGGTGCTCGACGCCGCGCGCGACGAGGTGGCGCAGAGCACGCTGGGCGTGGAATCGGGGTTCGAGGAGCTCTGGCAGAACGCCGCCAGCATGCTCATGAACTACTCGGACAAACCCTACGTGTCGGCCGACTACGCGCGGGAGCTCTCCGACGCACGCACGCAGGGTATCGAAGTGGACCGCGTGTCCGACGATCCGCCCGAACGCATCCAGGCGTGGCTCGGATCGGTCAACGAGGAGTCAGTGCGGCAGCTCGATCTCCTGCTCCTGACCGATCTGCTGCGCCTCGAATCCGAGACGGCGCCCTGGCGCATCATTGCGGACGTCGCGACGACGGAGATCGAGCGGCTGACGCTCCTCGGGGACGCCCGCCGCGCCCACCAGCTGCTCGAGGCCATCGCGCGCGAGCAGGGCCCCGAGGCGCGCGAGACGCTGAAGGCAGCGGCGGTCACCGCCATGGAACGACTTACGGCGGGCCCGCTCGTGCGCCACATCGTGCTGCAGCTCCGGAAGGTCGACGACAGGGACGTGGAATCGTTTACCGCGCTCTGTCACACGCTCGGACCCGCCGTCGTCCGCCCCCTTGCCGAGGCGCTTGCCTCCGAGGAGAACAACCGCGCGGTGCGGCGCCTGCGCGAACTGCTCGTGAGCTTCGGGGCAGCGGGGCGTTCTTCGGTCGAGCAGTTGAAGAACTCGCGCAACCCGGCTGTCCGGCGAACGGCCATCGATCTCCTGCGCGTGTTTGGCGGCCGCGAGGCGCTCCCCGAACTGGCGTCGATGCTCGACGATGCGGACCCTCAGGTGCAGCGGGACTCGATTCGCGCCATCGTGCAGATCGCGACCGAAGAAGCCTACGCCGTGCTCGAGCGCGCGTTGCAGGGCAAGTCGCGCGATGCGATCCTCGAACAGCTCATCTCGCTCCGCGACGACAAAGCCATACCGCTCCTCTGCCACGTTTTGAATCACACTCAGCCGAGCGGCAGGATGGTGAACGCTCACCTCGGCATCATCGATGCGCTCGGGAGCCTCTCGGCGCACCCGAAGTCCACCGAAACGTTGAAGAAGGTGCTGTACAGCGGCGCGTGGTGGGCGCCGTTCCGGACGGCGGCGCTGCGGCAGGCGGCCGCTACGGCGCTGCGGCGGGCCGGCGGTCCGGAAGCAGCTGCCGTGCTCGAGGAAGCCGCGGCGAGCGGCCCGCGCGGCGTCCGCAACGTCGCCCGCACGCAGGTCGGCATGGTCCGGACCACTCCGCCGCGGGAACGGGTGAAGTCATGAGCACCAACCAGCGGGCCCGCTTTGCCGACGACCTCGTGCGCAAGCTGGCGGCTGCGCTGCGCGGGGCCCAACTCTACGCCCCAAACCATCCGCTCGTCACGCGCAGCATCTCGGCCCTCAGCGACACGCTCACCCTCGTGCACGCGTCGACGCCGTCCATTGCGATCGGCATCGTTGGCGACGAGTTGGTCGTGGGCGAGATTCCTGTCCCGCGTGCCGCCGAGAACATGGGCGAACTGATGCGGCGCCTGCAGGGAGCCGGCATCGAACGCATCGTCATCGATCGCGGCGTCGAGCCCGACGAGCTCGCGAAGCTGGTGCTCACGGTGGGGCGGAGCGAAAGCATCGCGCCCGGCAAGACGCGCAGCGACGAAGTGGCCGCGGCACTCGCGAAGCTGCCCCACATTCGCGTCGGCCGCCTGCAGGTCGAGCAACGGGTCGATGCCGCCGTCGGCGACATCGCCACCATCCGGCGCCTGTATGACGACGCCGTGTCGATCGCGGGCACGCTGTGGGAGAGCGCCAAGGTGGAGGGAGTACCCGATGCGGACGCGGCGCGCGGCATGGTCGACAACCTCGCACAGGCGGTCGCCCAGAACCGGACGGCGCTGCTGGCGCTGACTGCGCTGAAGAACTACGACAACTACACATTCACGCACATGGTGAACGTGTCGCTGCTCACGATGGGCCAGGCGCGCGGACTCGGCATCGAGGGTCCCCTGCTGCGCGAGTTCGGCCTCTCGGCGCTGATGCACGACATCGGCAAGGTCCGCACGCCCACCGAGGTTCTGAACAAGCCGGACAAGCTCACCGACGACGAGTTCACGATCATGAAGAAGCACACGGTTGACGGTGCCGAGATCCTGCGCCGGACACCGGAGATGCCGCCACTGGCGCCCGTCGTCGCGTTCGAACATCACCTCCGTGTCGACGGCACGGGTTATCCGCACGGCGTCAAGCGCGATGGCTTGAACCTGGGGACGATGCTGTGCGGCATCGCGGACGTGTACGACGCGATGCGCTCGCAGCGGGCCTATCAGCAGGCATTCCCCACCGATCGCATCCTCGCCGTGCTGCAGCGCAACGACGGCAAGCAGTTCGATCAGAACCTTGTACGGCGGTTCGCGCAGCTCGTTGGCATCTATCCGGCCGGAAACCTCGTGCGGCTCGACAACGGGGACATCGCGGTCGTCGTGCGGACCTATGCGCCCGATCCTTACCGCCCCCGCGTCCGCGTCGTCGTCAGCAAGGACGGTCTCAAGCTCGAACGGCCGTACGACCTGAACCTGTGGGAAGCCGCCGACGATGCCGAGGGGCCCAAGAGCGTGCAGGCGCCACTCGACCCCGCTGCCTATCAGATCGATCCCCTCACGTATCTGTAGCGGCTCCAACGGGCCGCGCGTCGCGGGACCGTCGAGACCATTACTCCAGGTCCATGCGTCGCGGCCGCTCGTGGCCGCCACAGGTTTTTCGATTTAGAATTTGCGCCATGCACAAAGCCTTGCTGGCCATTCTGGTCCTGTGCGCGGTTGGTATGCCTTCCGCCCAGACCACCCCGGCCGACCTCATCTTTCACAATGCCAGGATCTACACCGCCGACGAGGCGACGCCACGGGCCGAGGCGATTGCAATGCGCGGCGACCGCATAACGGCCGTGGGATCGTCGGCAGACATCCTCAAGTTGAAGGGTGCCGCCACGAAGGTGATCGACGCGCGTGGGGGGGCGATCCTGCCAGGCCTTCATGATGCCCATGGCCACTTCACGGGCCTCGGCGCGAGCCTGCAGGTGTTGCGCCTGCGCGGGACCGCGAGCTGGGAACAGATCGTGGGGATGGTGCGGCGGCGCGCCGCCTCGGCGCGGCCCGGTGAGTGGATCCAGGGGCGCAGCTGGGATCAGAACGACTGGCCCGTGAAGGAGTTCCCCTCGCACGAAATGCTCACCAATGCCGCGCCGAACAATCCGGTATACCTCACGCGCGTGGACGGGCATGCGGCAATGGTCAACAAGGCGGCGCTCGATGCGGCCGGAGTGACGAAGGAGACGAAAGACCCTGACGGGGGCCGCATCATTCGTGATGCGCAAGGGAATCCAACCGGGGTCCTCGTCGACAAGGCGATGGGGCTCGTGAGCCGCGAGATCCCCCGCGTAAGCCCGGCGCAGCTCGAGGAGCAGATACTCCTGGCCGATGCCGAGGCGCGGAAGCTCGGGCTCACGATGGTGCACGATGCCGGCGCGAGCACCGAAGTGGTAGACGCCTACAAGCGGCTCATCGATGCGGGCAAGCTGCAGACGCGGCTGTATGTGATGCTGCGGGGTCCCATGGAGATGCTGAAACCTCATTTCGCGGCGGGGCCGATCGCGAACTACCGGAATCATCATCTTGCCGTTCGCGCGGTGAAGATTTCAGCCGACGGCGCACTCGGGTCCCGCGGCGCCGCGTTGCTCGAGCCCTACGCCGACGAGGCCGGAAATACGGGCCTGCTCGTCAACCCCCCCGAAGAGGTCTACGCGCAGACGCTCGCCGCGTCGAAGGCAGGTTTCCAGATGTGCGTGCACGCGATCGGCGATCGCGCGAACCGCATGGTGATGGACACCTTCGAGCGGGTGCAGAAGGAAGTACCCGGCTCGCGCGAGCTGCGGATGCGCAACGAGCATTCCCAGATCCTCGACGCCGCCGAGATTCCGCGGTTCGCCAGGTTGAACGTGATCGCATCCATGCAGGCGACGCACGCCACGTCCGACCTGCCGTGGGCTCCGACGCGGCTCGGTCCGGCCCGCGTCGAAGAAGGAGGCTACGTGTGGCAGAAGCTGCTGAAGAGCGGCGCGATCATCGCGAACGGGTCCGACTTCCCCGTCGAAGAACCGAACCCGATGCTCGGGTTCTACGCGTCGATCACCCGCCAGGATCCCTCGGGCAACCCTCCCGGTGGATGGCAGCCCGATCAGCGGCTCTCACGTGAGGAAACACTCCGCTCGTTTACGCTCCACGCGGCGTTTGCCGCGCATGCCGAAAAGGAGCTGGGCTCGCTCGCGCCCGGCAAGCTGGCGGACCTGATCGTGCTCTCCAAGGACGTGATGACCGTACCGCCTCGAGAGATCCTCTCGGCGACGGTCGCGACAACGGTGATCGGCGGGGCGATTGTTTACGAAGCCAAACCCGGATCGTAGAGGGCCACGATCGTCGTTCGCGGCGAAGGTCCTGGCTGCGGTACGCCGGATCCCGGCGGGTCGCGTCGCAACGTACGGCGACATCGCCGCCCTCGCGGGCCAACCACGCGCGCACCGCGCCGTCGGCAACATCATGAGGGACTGCCGCGATCCCGGCATGCCCTGTCACCGCGTCATCGCGTCGGGCGGCGCCCTTGGCGGTTACGGCGGCAACCTGCAGCTCAAACGCGAGCTGTTGCGCGCGGAAGGGATCGAGGTCGGCGAGCGCCGCATCCGCCGCTTCGAGGCTGTGCGATGGGCCACGAAGACCGCCACGAAGACACGAAGAACGATCAGATCGTCCTGATGTTCGGGGCTGCGTGCCTCCGTGGCTCGTCTTCGTGTTTTCGTGTCTTCGTGGCTTGTCGCTCGTGGCCGGGTTAGCGGGGCTTGCGATCGCGGTCCGGGTCGAGCGCATCCGCCACGTTGCGACCGGTTTCACCCAGCTTCTCGCGGACGCGGCCGCCCGCCTGGTTGAGGTTCCCCTCGGCTTCCAGGTCCTCGTTGCCCGTGAGTTTGCCGGCGCCTTCCTGCACCTTGCCCTTCACCTGCTGGCCCATACCCTTGAGTTCCTGCTCGGCCGATTCTTTTCTGATGTCGTCGGTCATCGGTGTCCTCCTGCCATCATTTTCCGCAAGAACCGTTCCCTGGTCGCCTCCGTCTACGCGTAGGTGTCCAGAATCGTGGGACTTACCTGCGGGCAACGGATGGGGCCCGGCGTGACGTCTAAGAGCCCAGGAGACGTGAGAGCCGCTGACCTGGAGCTTGCGAAGCGCTGCCGGAACGGCGACGCCGGCGCCTTCGAGGAGCTGTACCGGCAGCACTCCGGACGCCTGTACAACCTGGCTTTCCGCATGGCCGGATCCGCTCAGGAGGCGGAGGACCTGCTCCAGGAGGTCTTCCTGCACGCCTATCGGAAGCTGGGGAGCTTCCGGGGCGATTCCTCGCTCGGCACCTGGCTCTATCGTCTCGGCATGAACCAGTGCCTCGACCACCTTCGGGGGCGGCAGGCGAAGATGAAGGGGATGACCGAGTCGCTCGACGAGGACGGGGCGGCGGAGCCGGCGGCCCCGATGTCACCTACTCCGATCGCGGTCAACCGCCTGGATTTGGAGCGCGCGATCGGACGGCTCCCGGAAGGGTGCCGTGCCGCGTTCCTCCTGCATGACGTCGAGGGCTTCGAGCATCACGAGGTGGCAACGATCCTCGGCGTCTCGGAAGGAACCTCGAAGTCGCAGGTGCACAAGGCGCGGATGAAGCTGCGGACGTATCTCGGAACGAAAGTATGAATTGCGAAGGGTGTCAGGCGCTCGTAGACGATTACGTGGACGGCACGCTGCCAGCGAGCGAGCGATCCGCCGTGGAAACGCATCTTGCCGGCTGCGCCGCGTGCCGCGCCGTGGCCGATGACTTCCGCGCAATCAGGCAGGCAGCCGGCAGCCTCGAGCGCCATGTGCCACCGGCCCAGGTCTGGACGAGCATCGCAGGCGCCGTCGAACACGATCGGGAACGCTTGTTCGGGCGCGCGTTCAGATTCGAGTCGCGGTCCCTGGCGCTCGCCGCGACGTTGGTGCTCCTGCTTGGCGGAACCTGGTGGGTCCTCTGGAACCGGATGTCTCCCGACGCGCCTCCGCCCCGGACGGCTTCGACGGCTCCGGCGGCCGATCCGGAACTGGCGCTGACGGTTGAAACCGAGCTCAAGCTGGCCGAGGAGCACTACCAGAAGGCAATCGCAGGTCTGGAGCAAATCACGCGGACCGAGGGCGCCACGCTCGACCCGCAGGTCGCGGCGGTGCTGCAGAAGAACCTCGAGGTGATCGACCACGCGATTGGCGAGAGCCGCGCGGCGCTGCAGACGCAGCCGGCCAGCGAGGTCGCACAGGAGAGCCTCTTCGAGGCTTTGCGCAACAAGGTGTCGCTGCTCCAGGACACGGTGGGGCTGATCAACGAAATGCGCAAGGGCAACCAGGAAGGGGCCGCGCGCATCGTCTCGGGACTCAATCAATGACATCACGCATCCTCACCACCCTCGTGGCCGCGGCACTCGCGGTGCCGGCGTTTGCCGAACCGCAGAATCCAGCCGACGCACGGCGTCTGAAGGCCAGGACCAAGGTCCGCGAGGCGTGGTCCGCGAAGTACCAGGACACGCGCCACGGGCCGGAGGTCATCGAGCGATTCACGAAAGCCGTGAAGGTCGGGCGCACGGGCGCGCTCGACCTGTCGAACATTGCCGGCGACATCGTGGTCACCGGCGGCGCCGGCGACGAGGTCCGGATCGAAGCAGTGAAGCGCGCGCGGTCGCGGGACGGCGATGACGCAAAGCAGTTGCTCGATGAGCTCCGCATCGACGTGATCGAAACCACGAATCGTGTCGAGGTGCGGACGCAATATCCGCGCAACCGCCGCAACTACTCGGGCTCGGTTGACTACACGATCACCATGCCATCGGGCGGGAGCGCGACGCTGCGGAGCGTGTCGGGCGACATCCGCGTCACGAACGTGAAGGGCGAGGTGCGCGCTGAAAGTGTCAGCGGCAACATGGTCACTTCGGGCTCGACGCGCCTCTCGCTCGTGAAGACGGTCTCCGGCGATATCGAAGTCACTGATGCGGCTGCGGACGGTGAGGTGACGGTGTCCACCGTCAGCGGCGATCTCACCGCGCGCGGCCTGAAGGCGCGTGCGCTCGACCTGAGCTCAGTGAGCGGCGACGTGATCCTGACCAACGTCACCACCGAGCGTGCCACGGTGAAGACCGTGAGCGGGGGGATCGAGTACAGCGGCGCACTGGCCCGGGGCGGGCGCTACGAGATGACCGCACACTCGGGCACGATCCGCCTGGCCGTCTCGACGACGTCCGGCTTCGACCTCGAGGCTACGACGTTCAATGGCGACGTCCGCTCTGAGTTCCCGCTGACCCTTCGCTCAGGATCCGAGGATCCGGACGGCCGCGGCCGGGGCAGCCGTATGAACCGCTCCATCCGCGGCGCCTTCGGCGACGCGAGCGCCATCGTCAACCTGAAGTCCTTCAGCGGCGACATCGTCATCACGAAGCGCTGAACGAAGCATTCGCAATTCGCTTGCGAATGCCTTGCCTTACCCGATCGCCATCAGGTCGAACTGCTCGTGGTGCAACTGCACGTCGACGCGAATGGTGACGTCTCGGCCCACGGTTTGTTTGAGTTCCTTCAGCACCGCGCGTTCCTCGTCGCGCAGCGCGCGCGCGATGTCGGGATTCACGCGCAGGACCAGGCTCTGGCCGTCGAGGTCGGCGCTGATCTTCTTCACCTCGGCGAGGATGTCGTAGCACACCGTGGAACTCGATTTGATGACCGAGCTTCCCGCACAGTACGGGCACGGCTCGGTAAGTACGCGCTCCAGCGACTGCTTCACCCGCTTCCGCGTGATGATCACGAGGCCGAAGTCCGACACCTGCAGCGCCTTCGAAGGCGCCCGGTCCCGCCGCAGTTCCTGCTCCACGGTCTGGTAGACCTTCTGCCGGTTCTTCTTCTCCTCCATGTCGATGAAATCCAGCACGATGATGCCGCCGAGGTCGCGCAACCGGATCTGCCGCACGATCTCCTTCACCGCCTCGAGGTTGGTCTTGAGGATGGTGTCTTCGAGCCGCCCCGCGGTTTTCTTGCCGACATAGCGACCAGTGTTGACGTCGATGGCGACGAGTGCCTCCGTCTGGTTGATGACGATGGAGCCGCCCGATTTCAGCCAGACCTTGCTGCGCAGCGCCTTGTCGATCTCGGCCTGAACGCCGTACTCCTCGAAGATCGGGAACTCCTTGTCGTACAGCTTCACGCGTCCGGAGAGCGTGGGCATGAACCGCTCGACGAGTTCCAGGATCTTCCGGTATTCCGGCTCGTTGTCGATGCGAATGGCGGTGTAATCGTCGGTCAGCAGGTCGCGGAGCAGCTTCGCGACCAGGCTCTGCTCACGGTAGACCACCGCAGGCGCCCGCGATGTCTCCGACTTCTGGCGGATCTCCATCCAGATCTTGTGAAAGTAGTTGAGGTCCGAGAGGATGTCTTCCTTGGGACGCCCGGCGGCCGCCGTGCGGATGATGACGCCACCGGCAAAGCCGGTCTGCTCGCGGAACTCACGCACGATGGCGCGAAGGCGCGACCGCTCTTCACGGGAGTCGATCTTGCGGGAAATGCCGACATGGTCGACCGTCGGCATGAAGACGAGGAACCGTCCGGGCATGGTGGCGTGCGAGGTGAGGCGCGCGCCTTTCGTCCCGAGCGGCTCCTTCGCCACCTGGACGATGATCTCCTGCCCTTCCTTGAGAAGCTCCTCGATTTTTGGCTCGGGGCGCTTCTGATCCCGCCGCGACGAAGCCCCGCCGCCGTTCGCGCGGGGCGGCTCGTCATCGGTGTCGAACTTGTCGAGCTCCTCGAACGTGTCGGCCACATCCGACACATAAAGGAAGCCGTCGCGCTCTAGCCCGAGATCAACAAAGGCGGATTGCATGCCGGGCAGCACTTTGGATACCCGGCCCTTGTACAAATTGCCCACGACACCGCGCTGCCGCTCCCGCTCGATGAAGATCTCGGCAACCTGATCGTCCTCGAGGATGGCGACCC
>WUUC01069256.1_pt1 | contig 31936 bp, 22 predicted proteins | sample 6278441 | NCBI WGS metagenome assembly WUUC01 (sample SAMN13675441, study PRJNA597444) | soil metagenome | isolation source: soil | place: USA: Washington | collected 2017-10
ACCCCTCAAAAGCCTTAATTTCAGGTATTACTAATTCAAAAAACAATACCATGTCTGAAGTAACACTTACAGCTTATAACGTAAAAACCAAAGAAAAGGGTGTTCCGATGAAGGATGCCGTTATTACTAAAACCGCCAAAGGCGCTTATATGGCCCAGGGCAATGATGGCAAAGGAAATAAACTGACTACCTTATTAGGCGCAGAAAAAGCACTGGCTGCTATCGAAGCCGGTATCGCTAAAAAAGGATGGGAAGATTAAAATAATACCAGCACCTTAAAAATAATGCCGGCCACTATAAAAAGTGGCCGGTTTTTTATTTCTTTGATCGTTCGCTGAAAAGGCAGCCGGATACAACTACTATTCTAATTCTACCACCATGTCAAAACTAACCAGCAAGCAACAGGATTTTTTTGCTTATACGGGAGCATTCGGCGCCTTGCTTGGTCTTACCAGCAGCATATGGCCATTACCCGCGAGCACTGGATTACGTATATCATGACACTCATTTATCTTTTTTCCATCCTTGGATTTGCACTACTTGCCGCTAAAAAAGTTTGTGCACCGGTGTTACTTATAATCAGTACTGTTCTAGTGCTGGTTGCTGAATTAATACTCGTTATGAATTTTGTTTTCTCGTTGGTGGTGCTGCTATTATTTATTTACTCCACGGTTATTGTGATATCCATGTATATTGAACAACTTCCTCAAAAGTTAAAAAAACAGGCCTTAGCTGAACGAATGGAAAACGAAACATGGAAAGACAAAATTTGATCATTTCTGCAATTAAAAAAACAAATGAGTCAATAAAAAACCTGGCTTGAGCCAGGTTTGATTTATAAGGTGCAATATAAGGTTATTAGTCTTTTAGCCCCAGGTAGGCTTGAACCTCTTTATAATTGTTCCAATCGATTGTTTTACCTCCGGGAGCCGTTCTTGCAGCTGTACCTCCAGGAATGAGGACGTATCTAAGTGGTACCCCAGAAATATTTCCGTCTGCCAGAATTGCAATTCCGTTTAAAAAGAAATAGGGTTTAATAAAAAAATCATCTCCTTCTGTATATGGCAGGGGTACTACGAAAGGATCAGCCGCATCACCGAGGTTCATATAGACTTTTATTTCACCCTTGTTCAGCATATCCATATCAAGTTTTGGCACGATGAGTTCACCAATTATTGAATCGGCGCTTGTTGCACTAATTAGAAAATAGGTTACAGTATCTATCCATGGGGAATAAATCACATTAGCGCTACCCGGTGCTCCTTGTGCGCCCGGCACACCGGCTGCGCCAGAAGGGCCGGCTGGACCAGCAGGTCCAGCAGGTCCCGCGGGACCTGCATCACCGTCTTTAGAACAACTGGCAACTACCATAGTGATTGCCAAAAAAAGAATACAAGGTATTGTGAGAAATTTTAGTCTCATAGCTTTAGTTTTTTTGATTGATTAAGTTGGATGTTATTGTTTATTGAGAAGATATAAAAACTGGTTGGGCTGTTGCAGAATCAATTTATGCAAACTTTCAGAAAATAGTGTTTGATTCTGGGAATATTTTAATCCGGGTTGATAATTTATACCTTAAACTATGTTGTTGCAGGGAAATGCTTTTTTAAAATTCCCAACTGATCCAGGATTTACCATTTGCTGCACTTACCATATCATACGTAGTTGCGCTTGTTTGTACAAAGTAATACCCGTTCGGATTGTACAGCAAAGCCCTGCTCTGGCCGGCCGGACCGGAGCCTGGATAAGGTCCGTAATCACCCAGGTATTGGAATATAGCACGCCCATCTGTTGTAAAATTTGGAACGGGCGCAGTTCCATATTGCAACTCGAGACCTGTGCCCGCAGTATTTAAAAAGATTGGTGCAAACACATCATTGCCGGGATCATAGTCAGGCCAGTACGCCAGGTAAAAATACCGTGGCAACGTTTGTATACCAAAAGCATCGTCAACACCATTTACATGAAACCCCTTAAGAGAAATCCAATAAGTAGCACCATTATTAACTGCATGATCCCACCATCTCCTGGGTGCACTCACGTCTACTTTCAGTGGCACAACAATACCTGTTACTGTTGCGGCAGTATTGTTAACGGTTAAATTTATCGTTTCTGTAGACTGGGTCCATGTAATATTATCAAATCCCGAAATTGTTTGCGAACCGTTGGTAAACGGATCTGTAAAAACAACACCTCCTGCAATAAAATAATAACCGGTACTGAATGTCTGAAGATTGCCGCTACCATCCAGCCAGCTAAATACAAACTGCCGGTTAACAGGATCGATCTTTACATCATACAATTGTGAACCTATGGTTAAGCGTTTAAAATAAGTTAAGATCTTATTCAGACTCAATCCCGCGGCTAGCTGACCGCTGTTGTACGCATCCTGCTCCGCCTGGCTGGCCCGCACCAATGTCAACCTGCTTCCGTTCTGTCTTCCAACAAGCCTGACGGTATCGGCGGATGTTGTGTCAAAATAAAACTCAAAATCAGAAAGTAACCCACCACCACGTACTCCACCATTCACGGCATCATTTGGGTCGGATAAAACATGCAGGTAAGAATAAGTATCGAATACCAAGCCTGGTTGTTGCAACGCTTTCAAACGAAAACTGCTTTCCTTAAGTGTAACGGCAGATAATGAATCGAAATCAGAAAGCATCGACACCCTGTTCTCATTATTGAACTTAAAATAAAAGCTATGCGTAGAGCCATTGCCTCCATTAGTGATCAATAATCCTTTCCACCCATTTTGAGCACCGGCGAGTTGCGCCTGGTATTCATCCAGCTTTTCTTTTAAACGCTCATCCGGCGATTTAGCAAAAACCGGATCATCCTCTTTCTTACAAGATGAAACAAGTGCTGTTGCTATAAAAAAGATTATTAGAAGTTTTTTCATTTTTTTCTTTTTATAAAATGCATGTTCTGGCGATCAATAAATAAGAGAGCTTATGGCAAACCTTGTTCTTAATTGTAAATTGTAAAAATCAATATTCCAGGCTTGTTTAAAATAGCTCACAACGGCAGCTTCCTTCTCTCTTAATCGGGCCCTGGCTACCGCAGCGGTAGTGCCGTTAGGTGTAGTGCCCGTATAAGTGATACTGTTAACCTTGTTTTCGAACCAACTACGTCCATGCACGAGCATGAGGCCGACCATTTCGGCCCAATCATCATCTTTGCCGGAAATGGAGTATTGCGAAACGAAACCTTCGTTTAATGCTTCCTGCGGGGTAACATTCGTCCAGTCGGATGTATAAGAGCTGGCACTCGACTGGCTGAATTCCACCGGGAATTTTACATTCTGATCAAGAATATGCGCAAATTCATGGTTGATCACCCAGAACATACGTAAAACCCTGTCGGAATCCCCGGCCACGTATCCTGGCATGCCTTTGACCTTAAAATCATTCAATTCATATAAAACAACTTTTCGACCACCTTCAGCAGTACCTAACGTAATTGATCCATCACTATTGAACGATGGGCTTCCGACCAATGCAAAAAACTTGGGGCTTATTTTTTTGAAAAAAAGAACTCCTGCTTCCTCAACATAAGGTTGGATCCAGCCTTTCCGGATTGAACTCAAAACGGGGATCACTTTCTCTTCTTTCGGGGGAACCAGCGTTTTATTGAGATCAAGTTCAAACTGATCCCATTTGTATTTAGCTGTAATATTATACGGCACGGTTAGGCTGTCGTATATCCAGTTGTCAATCTGACCATGCACCCAGGTATCGCCTCCAAGCCCCGGTATATTATCAACATCGCCAAGCTCATCTTCCTTTTCGCAGGAAGCAATCACAAACGACAGCGACAAAGCGGTTAAAATTATTTTATTTGATTTCATTGTATCTGTGTTAATCTTTAATGGTACGTTTTATCATCGTGGATTCGGTGCCAACCCCGCAAGCGATGTTGACGCAGGTATTTGTAAAACTTTTCGCGGATCATCCGGTGTTAATGATGCCAATACAGTTACATTACCAGCCGGATCGGGAGTGGTGGCATGCTCGACCGGCATTTTATACCGCAGTATATCAAACCAACGCATTCCCTCGTGAATAAATTCTGCCCTTTTATAATATAATATGGCGGATACTAAACCGTCTCTTGAATTAGTGGTTCCGAAAACTGAATTGATCTTTGCTTCGGTGACATTGTGTGTGGTGGGGGAATAACTAAGGATTCTTTTACTGGCATACGTATTTAAGTCTGCAAGTGCCCCCGTAAAATTGTTAGTATAAGTATATGCTTCTGCGCGGTTGAATAACACTTCCTCTACCGTAAACAAAGGAACCATCACATAAGGGATCCCAATTTCTGCATTTACCGATACTTTGACAAAGTATTCATCGATCTTAGGGATTAGTTGATTGTCGCCTAACGAATATAATGAAAAAGCAAAATTGCCACCTGTTACCGGATCAGGCCTGGGAACGACTTCACTTATTTTATTTTGATCCACGGCATAGCGGCTCGTATAATAATATCGTGACCAGACAGACGATGTTTCCACTAATAGAAGATTGGCATTCTCCGTCGACCTTGCATAGATTTTAAACAACTCAGTTACATCCGTGATGTTCCTGTAGGTCGTATTCCATGCTCTTAAGTTCGCTGCGAAATTATTGCCTGGCACCGCAAGGTTTGCATATTCTATCACTTTGGGATAATCCTTTTTATACAGGTAGAAACGGGTAGCAAATGCATAAGCGGCAGACCTGTTGAAATGATATTTGGGAACGGTGTATACATTATCGCGGATCAGCGGTATTCCTTCCAAAAGATCTTTCTCAATCATGTCATAAACATCCTGCACCGTTTTTCTATCGTATTGTTTTATAAAAACATTTTCCGGCTCCGTAACATAAGGGATGCCTGGCGATGAGTTGTCGGTCGCCGGATCAAAGAATTTAGAAAAAAAATTGACCAGCATAAAATGTGAATAGGCTCTTGCTACCAGGGCTTCGCCTTTTTGAGCCGAATATTCATTTGGATTAGCTGCTTTGCTGATGGTTTGCAACGCCTGGTTAGCAGCAGCTATGGCAGTATAGCATGAATACCAATAAAACTCGGGAGAGTCCTGCTGGTTTTCTCTGGAATCCAAAAAATAAAACGGGTCACGAATAACATTTCCTGCATCGCTGAGATTCGTTCCAAGATCCGCTACATTATCCGACATGGTTTCTGCAAATGCCTGGTAGTTGCCCTGCGGGTAAGCTGTGCCCAATAGCTGCGATACTTTCTCGGGGCTTTCAATAGTTGCCCTGTTGTCCGGCTCCTTATCAAGAAATTTTTTACAACCAACGCCAGTTGCGATCAGCAAGCAAAGAGAAGTATATAAAATAGGTTGTTTCATCGTTTTCAATTTATAATCCTGCTTTAATGGAAAGAGTAAATTGTTTTTGGATAGGTTGTGCGACTCCCCCGGTATTAAAAAACTCAGGGTCCTGTCCTTTTAATTTCGGATCAGCATAGATCAACCACGGATTTGCAGATACTGCGGTAAGCGATAATGAGTTTAACCCTATTCTTTTTAATAAATCAGGTCGCAAATTATAAGTAAGTGAAACCGTTTTTAATCTTACAAAACCGCCATCGGCTACTCTTGCTGACGAGTAGTTGTAATTGTTATACGGAGAAGCACCGCTTGCATTGACCAGGTAACGCTCATACGCATCAAGCACCGATGGGACATTTGTTACCAATTCATCACCCGGCATTACCCAGCGGTCCAAAAATTCTTTTGGCATCGCATCAAAATCAGAATAAGAAGTTTGAAAAGCAGGGTACAGCCTGATCTTATTGCCAGCCTGGTAGGTAATAAAAATATTTAGTGAAAAAGCTTTATAATTAAACGTATTTGAAAAACCGCCGGTGAATTTTGGGTCAACCGAACCTTCAAATACAAGGTTCGAGATGCCTTCATCCTGTAAATAAACATTCGGACTTACTTCGCCTTTTTCATTGATAAACGTAGGTATGCCTGTTGTATGTTCCAGTCCGTTGTAACGGATGGAGAACAGGCTGTTAACAGGATATCCCACTGTGTTTCCGCCTTCTGCTTTTACCAGGTCAAATATGATCGGCTGGTTCCTGGCATTGGTTATTTTTGTTTTGTTGTAACCAAAAGTTAGATTGGTTCTCCATCCCCAATCTCTTTTTCGTATCACCTGGCCACCGATCAACGCTTCAGCACCATGTGCATCCATATCGGCATAGTTCGCGGCTTTGATGGACTCACCACCTATTCCCCCCGTTTTGATAAGACTGATCAAATCAAAACTCTTGCGCTGGTAAACATCAAAACTCATGTTCACTCTTCCCTTAAAAAGGCTTCCATCCACACCAATATTGGTCTGGTAATTTTTTTCCCACGTAAGATCGGAGTTCTCAAGATTCGCGATTTGAATAATGGATTCTCTTTCGGTAGGGAATGTACGGTTAGTAGTAAGACTTCTTAATACAACACCGGAGTTGGTTGCCGGCCCCAGGCTTGCCGTTAAACCGTAACTCGCTCTAAGTTTTAAAAAATCAATCCACCAAACATCCTGCAAGAAGGGTTCTTCTTCCATATTCCAAGCGCCACCAAAACTCCAGGTTGGCAGCCACCGGGCTTCTCGGGATGATCCTAATTTGTTTGAGCCATCGTAACGAACCGTTCCATAAAAATTATACTTTTTATTATAGGTGTACTGCCCGTTAAGATAAAATGCAGCAAAGCGATCGAACTCTTCGCTCATTCCGTAATAAACGAAATTGGATTCAATGGTTTGTTTAAGGATGCGGTAATCTACAAAAGGAATTCCTCCATTATCATACTGGTAGCCATATCCTGTGCTTGAAAAATTCTGCCTGTCCGCTGATTTTACCTGCTGACCCAACAAAATATTTATTGAATGCTTATCGCCAATAGTATTTGTATAGTTTAAACTGTTTCGTACATCAAAGGATAGAAGTTTATCCTCCGTGCGGTTATAAAATCCGCCAAAAGGCAAAACAACAACAGGCGGAGCGGAAGGATTGTCCGGGTCAGTATATAAAAACTTATTGCGGGAAGCGATTGTTGCGTTATCATTTGCCCTGTATGCATTTGCCATATTGGCATTTTCCGTTATCTCATGTTCCCTTGTTGATTTTACATAACGCAGTGCCCCGATAAATTCAAACCGCAGATTTTTTGTGATCTTATAACCGAGTTCTCCCTGTAATTTCAAATCGATCACGTTCAAATCAAGTGAGTTATTTCTTAACTCGTCGATAATATTAAAAGGAGCAAAATTTTTCCTGAAATATTCGAGATTATTGTTTTCATCATATGCAGTTAACGTACGGCTAGTATTCAGAGCATAGCTAAACGGGTTAATATCAAAATCACGGTCGAACTGACCAGAAACAGGATTACTTACACGGCCTAAGGCGCCCGGTGCTTTTTGCTGCCGTACCGAACCCACAGTCATAAAACCAGCAGTTAACCTATCAGAGAAATTATAATTATTCCGGAAATTAAGTGTGTATCGTTTCACATTATCGGCGATCGTCCAGCCGTTATCATTGTAAAAACTGGTAGAAAAGAATGTTTGCGATTTATCTGTGCCGGAGGAAATACTTAACGAATGTTCCTGTACCAATGAATTCCGGAATAAAATGTCAAACCAGTCGGTGTTAGCCCGTGCATACTTTTTTAAAAATGCCGCTTTTGCTTCCGTTGTATTTTCCAATGCGAAATTTCCATTTGCATCGGGTGTATTGATCAGCTGAAACATTTTGCCATACACTCCGTAATCGGCTCCGCTAAGTATATCCGAAGTTAATATTCCTTTCCGCTCCAATTCTCCCAATACAGACATTTGCTGCGCAGAGTTCATGATGTTGTATTCACCATAATAAGGTTTCAGTTGCGTACTCAAATTTCCGGTATACGATATAGCAAGCCTGCCGGACCGGCCCTTCTTAGTAGTAATAACCACTACGCCATTCATGGCTCTTGCACCATATAGCGCTGTCGCGGCTGCATCTTTAAGAATGTCAAAAGATTCTATATCGTTGGCATTTATTCCCGCGACTGATGATCCTAAAAGAGTAGTCGGATCGCCGCTTGACAGTTGATCATTGGAGATATTAATTATGTCTTCCAACACCACACCATCCACAACCCATAACGGTTTATTGTCGCCATTGATGGAAGTGGCGCCGCGAACACGAACTTTCGGTGCACTCCCAAACGTACTGGATACATTTTGTACCGATACCCCTGCTGCCCGTCCCTCAAGCATTCGGCTTACATCAACCACGCCATCAATTTTTACATCCTGCGCTCTTAATGTTACCGATGCACCGGTGAACTTCTTTTTTTCTATTCTTTGAAAACCTGTAACAACGATATCCTGGAGGCTGGTTACGTCAACAAGCATTACCACGTTTGCCGAACTTTGCCCGGGAGATAATGTAATTTCCTGCGTCTGTAATCCAACATAGCTTACCACAAGTGTAGACCTGGCCGGAACACCATTTAGCACAAATTCACCTGCTGAATTTGTACTGGTTCCGGTTTTAGAATCTTTCACCGATACAGAAACGCCGGAGAGTGGTGCTCCTAAGCTGTCGGTTATTTTTCCCCGGACAGTTTCGGTTTGCGCATGTACAGCCGTTCCTGAAAGCAGCAAAAGAATGACAACTGTAACAAAGCAGCTGAATCTACCGGAGCCTGCAGTCCTAACATTGGGTTGTCCCAACGCGTTTTTGGTCATATGCTTTTTTTTGAAAGGAATTAAAAAATGTTCAAATAAAGATACCATGTGCTTTACAAAAATAAAATAAATCAGACTGGTGGTTGTTTTATAAAATCTACAATGACTTACCTGTAATCCCTTTTAAAGAAAGTGATCTACCCGAACACGGTCACCGTTTTGAAAACACCTACCAGAAATATTTAGCATTCCCATGTGAACTGACAATTGCTTCTCGTGGGCGGAAGCCTCAGCGGATTACAGCTATACAAAATAGTTATAATACATCTACTAAATGAGAATATTATTAAGAAAAACGCTGCATGCAAGAGGCGTTTCTGATTAATAAATCTCTTACAGCTACTCACGGTAGAGAGTACCTATTTTTTTAGCAGCCTGAATACTTCTTTCTTTCCGTCTGTCGCTACTTCGAGCAGGTACATCCCGGCGGAAAACTGTGTTCCACGTAAATCGATTGCCAGCTTCTGAACAAAAGCGTTTGCTGTTGCTCGTACCTGGTGCACCAGCTTGCCGGCCATATCATGTATTTTGATATTCACAATTTGCCCATCATTTGCCTGGTAAACCAGGTTAAATATACCGTGTGACGGATTTGGGAAAACCTGCCATGTTATTTCTTCCTCAAACACAATGGCACGCACATGCGAATAAGTAAACCTGCCATCTATATCAACGATCTTTAAACGATAATAACGAACACCCTGTTTATTACTTTCTGCATCGGCAAACTGATAACGCTGATCCGTTGATGAATTGCCCTGGCTAATTACCTCGCCGATCTTTACGAAACGGTTTTGTCTGTACTCTTCGTTGCCTCTGGCCAATTCCAATTCAAAATGAGCGGTATTGTTTTCAGATGCCGTGATCCATGCAGCTAACACTTCATTGCCCGCATTTTTGTTTACGGTGAAACTTAGCAACTCTACCGGCAACGCCTGGTTATTCCCGGGACCGCCGTTATTGAGCCAGAACTCAGAAAAATCTTTGACTTTAAATTCCGCATAATAACCTTTATCAAATGGAACTTTTACCACATTGACAGGAGTAATGAAAAGGTAGTCGCCAGCCGCGTTATCGCCAAGAGAGCCGTTTTCCAAAGCATCGCTGGCATCACTATATTTTGTTACACCTAATTCATAAGCCATAGCAGGTTTGCTGCAACCAGTACAACCAGTTGCGTTGATCAGGGATTCTGTTTCCGTGTCGAGAAAATAAAAACGTACAGTGGCGGAATCAGTAAGGTTAACTGTTGCAGGTTTTATTGTGATATTCCTGTTATGATAATATTGCCCGGTATTGGTGCGTGCAGGTCCGGTGTGAATATAAGCCTGTACATCTGTGCTACCCATGTTCTGTCCGTTTGGATTCACGGAAGCAATGATTTTTCCTCCGCTCACAAAATCAATCCAGTTATTGCCATTAACAGTAGCCTGGTTACTCACAGCACTCGTATAAGGCGGACCGTTGTAAATGTTATAAAGACTGTCATATATATGTATATCATCGATCGCTATGCCTTCTCTCGTAACGGCAGGATCCGATTCCATGACAAACCGCAAACGCAAAAGATCTATGGTTTGCGGCAATGGTATAGTTGCTACATGCCAGCGTGTATAATTCTGAATGCTCCATACATGGTTACCAGCATAATCTTTATTATACCAATTTGTGCCACTGCCACTCGCACCTAAGCGGGACCAATTTTTTCCGTCGGCAGAGTACTCTGCATACACGACATCGCAGGTGTCGACACCACAGTCTTCAAAGTCGAGTGCAACGCTAAAGCTTAACATTGGCTTTGTCATCGTCGTTAAATCATAACAAGGCGAGTATAAATATGATTTTTCGAGATTATTGTAATCGCCAACCAGGTTGGTTTTCCATGCTTTTGTGCCACTTGCAGCTTTGCTTATTTTTAAAGAAGCCGGGGTACCATATTGCCAGGAGGTCCTTTTACCGTCCGTGTGCCATGAACCATTACTTATCTCAAAATTTTGCAGGTGAGGAAAGCTGGTAATAACAGGTGCATTATAAAGTGTTACGCTGGATGTATCATTGTCATGAAATGAATCGGATGCCAGGTCGGCCCACACTTTTATTGTATGAAAGCCGGGTGATGAGAGATCTGCGGTTGCCGAAAAAGTAAATGAGATAGTGGCATTACCGGCGATAGCCGTAATGGTTTCCGTAACAGGTGCATTGCCATCTACCTGGAAGGTGACAGGTATTGCGGTAATAAGACTACCTGCACTATTTCGAATGGTTATCCTAATCGGTACTGTATTATCCAGTCCACAGCTTGCGATGGTCGGCGAATCAATGCTGATCAGTTGAAGATCATTGGCAACCCTGTACAGCCGGATATCATCGAAGGTATAGCCGGCTCCTTCTTCGTCTGTCGTTGCATTCAGTTGGCCCCATTGTCCCCAACGAACCTGCAGGCTTGACGAAAAATTTTGCAACGCAGCAGCCAATTCAAAATCCAACTCTATACTTGCAGAACGCCGGAACAACCCTGCATCTGCCTGGTTTGCATACAGGTCGTATACTTCAACCCATGGTTTCAGGTCATCACCTCTCATCCAAACTTTATTAGCAGGATGTGATACCTGGCCATGATGTTTATACATGAAATCCAGTCGAATATTATCTGTGGTAGTATCATAGCCCAGCATATTGAATGTGGCGGTAAGCGAGTCAGAATTGCCAGCAGCAGTGTAACGATCTGCATCCAATGTAAACGCCTTGCTTCCCGAGTAGGCCATGCCACTGTTTATAAAAGTTCGTACCTGCCCGGTGGCCGTTGATCTTGTAAAATCGTACCGGTCTAAACCAATAAGTCCAACCTGTGGATTGGTATGTGCCTGTATTGCCGCGGACTCTATATCGTCAAGGAAACCGGTAGTGAGATCGACAAAAGGATTATCCAATTGCTTAAATGTTTTTACAAGCGTATCGTTGTTAGAAACGGGATCACCTGGATATGATACGCTTACTTTTAGATCATAGGTGCCGACTGCCGACATATCGACGAGCGTCGTAAATGTATAATCACGGGATGCACGGCTTGGAATTGTTACCGCCATCAATTCAGTAACGGGCGGATTTGTTCCCAATATATAGGTAACCGGGATACTGCCAGCGGTAGGAGCGTTATCCAGGTTTTCTACACGAATCGTAATAGAAGCACCAGGGGGAAGTTCGGTTGATGTGAATTTTCTTCCAGATGAAACAGGAGAAATAATAGCGTCAATTTTTAAATCTTTGTCAGAGATTGTTCCTCCACAGTTACCGGTAATTGGTTGCCGTGTAACCGCATTTGACCTCCTGCCGGAGCGCCCATTTATTCTCGCCCTTACCGAAACCCAATACACCGAATCTTTTGAAAGTCCGCTGATTGAATAGGTGGTGTCTGTCGTTGTACCGATAGAGACCATTTCGCTGCCTTGTAATTGCATTATTTCAAAGTCAGTAGCGCCTGGAATAGATCCCCATCTTAATCCAATATATCCCTCACATTGAAGTACTGCAGGCAATGTAACATTTGGAACACCAATGATTGTAAACGGTTCACTTATACTTTCAATACCAGTACCATTATGAATGATCTTTATTTTTGCCTGGTTTGTAGTACCAGCGGGAATTACCCAGAGCAATTGACGAAGGTTCGCAGCAATATTGGCTCCGTTAACAACATTCACCCATGAAGCGCCATCATCAGTTGAATATTGAATGGTGAAATCATTGGTAGGGTTACCGTAAGATTCCCACTGAATATATACTGCCTCACCTGCTTGTAAATGCTCATCGCCCACGGGGTAAGTTAAGGTTGTAGAAACAGGAATCGTATCAAAGACTAAAAAGTACTCATGCTGTCCGCTGAAAGGGATGGTGGTGCCAGTTACCGAGAATGCATAAGTTCCAGCCACCGGATTATTGATCACTACCTGTTCTATATTATTGATATGGTCAGCACCTGTAGTGGCCGGTGCATTTACGCTGGCAGGGGCTGTATTTAATACTTGCGGCAGGTGAATAAGTGCAGAAGGATCTGTGACGGTGAGGTCAAGGTCATTTACAAGGGCACTTCCTGCAAGGGCAGCAGCCGCCGAATCATTCCAATAAAGCATCACTTTAAGCTGTGCGATGGAAACGCCGGGTGGAATTGTAATTGAATGAGTGTTTGTGGCACCGCTGTTTACAGTTGCAGTAAAATAATTATTGTTCTCAAGCATCTTTACTGAACGAAGCAGGTTCATCCAGCCAAATCCATAACTGAAATCAGGTCCTGCATTTCCAAGGTCTGTAGCACCATTACACAGCAATGTTTTCATCAATCCATTTTTGGGATTAACCTCTGCATTCAACTGCTTATATCGCTGGTATAATAAAGCTAGCCCTCCGCTTATCGCCGGAGCGGCCATACTGGTACCGTTGCTATATCCATAAATATTAGTAGGTGTCGTAGAAAGTACGGACACTCCCTGTGCTACTATTTCGGGTTTAATCCGGCCGTCTCTTACCGGCCCTTTACTTGAGTTGGCTGCAATCAGTCCAGTCTCATCTGTATTACCAACCCCGATCGTATTTTTTGCCGTTTGGTAAGCACCTAATACCGTGCTAAATCCTGGCAGATAGGGACTACAGTTATATGTACCACTGTTACCAGCTGCAAAAACATGCTGGAGATTAGGCAATTGAAATGCCTGCTGATCCAATATTCGCGAATACAAATCATATATGCCAAACATCGCACAGTCGTTTTCTACATTCCCATAAGAATTATTAGTAATAACCATACCATGGTCTTGCACATAAGCCGGAGCATATTTAAATATATCTGAAAAACGTTGGGCAATCATGGTAACTCCTGGTGCATACCCGGCTAAGTATTCCTGCCTATTTCCGGCTCCTCCCAGCGTGCCCATCACGTGAAGTCCATGTGAGCCGCCAATATTTGCTGCACGGTTGATCAGCCGGCCGGTAAAGTCAATATGTCTGGTTGGATCTGAGTCGTCTCCTACTCCCACTACAACACCTTCCCCAGTGAGATCACGGCCACCCGGCAATGATGAATTTAAAATATTCGCTCTTGAGTTTCCCCGGCTTTTATCATTGATCGGTTCATCTTCCCTCGGTGCCGTTTGCACATACTCAATAAAGGGTAGCGCGGCTAACTCCTTTAACCTGCTGACTGCAACGCGAAGGCCTATAATATGATAGCTTTTGTATTCCGTAGAAACAATATCAAAATTCCTGCTCTTTATTTCTGTACTTATGATTTCATAGGAAAATGTTCCTGGAAAACTAACCCACACATCAACTGTTCCGGCGGCTTTAACAGCCCAGTCAAGAAAACTTCCACTTGCAAGCGAAGGTTGCATTTTTTGTTCTGGTGTAAGTTCAATAATGGCCCTTGCTTTGCCACGGCTAAGCGTTGTTGCCTTGAGGGAACCCGTAATCGTAGCAGTGTAGGCGTTATTAGGAACGTAATCAAGCAACTCAATTCCGTCCAGCTTTAGTTGCTGTTTTTCTTTTTCAGATGGGATGCCTTCAAACTGGATAATGACAAATGATTTTCGCGAGCCGATGTTTTCACTACGGTTCAACGCTGTGATGCTGGTGTCTGAAATATTTTTTTCAGGAATAAACGATCCGCCTTTCAGAGATATGCGATAGCGATCGTCATCTTGTGCGGAAGAGCTAAAAGAAAGCAACAGCAATACAGCGATCAAAGGAACAGGATTGAATCTCATAAGAAACTAATAGGTTATAAAAATATAACAAATAATGGGAATATCAGAAAGGCAATTAGGGGATTAATCAGGCTGTAATTGCTCTTTGTGCAAAGGAATAACGATGAAGTCCCGACAAAAAGCGGAGCATTTCCTCCATACTATTAACCGGTTCGGCGATCAGCATAAATAATTTGCCGTTTTGTTTCAGTCTTGCTTTGTTGGTCCCGGTCTGCAGGTAATCAAGAATAGTCTTAAAAAGATCGGATTCGAAATAAAGTGAATCGGGGCGATTAATAAAATAACAGCGCAGTATATTACTCTTCAGAGACATTTTTTCAAATCCCAGTTCAACGGCAATCTTACGACAACTCACTGTAATAAACAGATCTTCTACCTGCTGTGGTATAGTGCCGAAACGATCAGTTAATTCCTGGCGCATCAGTAAAAGATCATCATCCGTTTCGCAATTATCCAGCCGTTGGTACAACGATAATCTTTCCGCTATGCTCTCGACATATTTATCCGGTATTAATATTTCCAGGTCCGTATCAATGGTGCAATCCTGTACATAATCATCCTGCCTGGTGATCTCTTCTTTAAACAATTCTTTAAACTGTGTCCGTTTCAACTCCCGGATCGCTTCATCCAATATCTTCTGGTACATTTCAAAGCCGATCTCCGCCATAAATCCACTTTGTTCACCACCAAGCATGTTGCCGGCACCGCGTATATCCAGGTCACGCATCGCGATCTGGAAACCGCTTCCGAGCTCACTGTGTTGTTCCAATGTTTGTAATCTCTTCCTCGAATCATTGGGCAGCGTACTCACTGGCGGGGCGAGCAAATAACAAAATGCTTTCTTGTTACTTCTTCCCACCCGTCCCCTTAACTGGTGAAGATCGCTTAGCCCAAACTGGTGCGCATTATTAACAATGATCGTATTAACATTTGGGATATCCACACCACTTTCTACGATATTGGTACAAACCAATACATCATACTTCTTGTCTATAAAATCTAAAATCCGCTCTTCGAGTTCGTGTCCTTCCATTTGCCCGTGTGCATAGCCGATGCTCAGGTCAGGACAAAGACCCTGGATGATAGAAGCCATTTCTGCAAGTCCGCTGATACGGTTAAAAATCACAAATACCTGTCCGCCGCGTTCGGTTTCATAGTAAATAGCGTCGCGGATAAAATCTTCGTTATACACCTGCACTTCTGTTTGTATGGGTTGTCGGTTGGGCGGTGGCGTATTGATGATACTGAGATCTCTTGCTCCCATTAAAGAGAACTGGAGGGTTCTTGGTATCGGCGTTGCTGTAAGCGTTAAACAATCCACTGTTGTTCGCAGTGTTTTTATTTTTTCTTTGTGGCCAACACCAAACTTCTGCTCTTCATCTATTACCAGAAGGCCCAGATCTTTAAATTTGACATCCTTACCTAATATACCATGGGTGCCAATGAGAATATCGATCTTTCCTTCTTCTACTTTCTTAAGCGTTTCCTTCTTTTCCTTTGCGGATTTAAACCGATTGATATAATCAACCGTAACCGGGAAATCTTTTAACCGTTCACTAAACGTTTTAAAATGCTGGAATGCCAGGATCGTAGTAGGCACCAATACAGCAGCCTGTTTTCCATCAAGGCAGGTTTTGAACGCCGCTCTTATTGCCACCTCGGTTTTACCGAAGCCAACATCACCGCAAACCAAACGATCCATCGGCGATTGCGATTCCATATCTTTTTTCACATCAGCAGTGGCCTTGCTTTGGTCCGGGGTATCCTCGTAAATAAATGAAGCTTCCAGCTCTGTCTGCATGTAGTTATCGGGCGAATGCGTAAAGCCCTGCTGTGCCTTTCGCTGCGCATACAATTTAATAAGATCAAAGGCTATCTCTTTAACTTTTGTCTTCGTCTTATCTTTTAACCTGTTCCATACATCGCTGCCCAGCTTATTTATTTTGGGCACACTTCCTTCTTTGCCTGTGTACTTAGCTATTTTATGAAGCGAGTTGATATTTACATACAAAATATCACTGTCTTTGTAAATGATCCGAACAGCTTCCTGTACTTTTCCGTTGGCTTCTATCTTTTGTAAACCGCTAAACACTCCCACACCATGATCAATATGCGTGACGAAATCGCCGGGTTGTAACTCACGAAGCATCCGTAAGGTGAGTGCTTTGTTTTTATTGTATGCCTGCTTAACCCTGTATTTATGATAGCGTTGAAATACCTGGTGATCGGTATAGCAAACGATCTTAAGATCTTCGTCTATAAACCCTTCGTGAATAGAAGTACTGACAGGATTGAAAACGATCGCTGCTTTCAGATCATCAAAAATGGTTTGCAGTCTTTCCAACTGTTTTGGATTGTCAGCAAACAAAAAAAGTTGAAACTTTTTGGCTTCCCAGCTTTTCAAGTCCTTTATCAGTAATTCAAACTGGCGGTTAAAAGCCGGTTGTTCCTTTGTAGAAAACCGGATCGTGAAAGATGAAAATTCAGCAGGTAGCGTATCGGAATGTCCAAAGGCCACAACGTGTTTACGTACTATTTTTTGCGTAAAATCGTCAGCAGTGATAAAGTCATCTTTCCTGATTTTCTTTCTTAACAATTTGTCCTCCTCATCCACTTCAGGCTTACGTCCTTTTGTTCCCTGGGACAGCGTTTTTGTCTCCGACTTAAAGCTTTCCTCCATCTGTACAAAAGATTGCATCTCATCTTCGCAGTCCATCAATCTTTCTTTGCATATATCATAATCCTGCAACCATACAATGGTATTTTCAGTTATGAAATCAAATAGTGATATTCTTTCCTCGTTTTCAAACTGTGTATCAACGTTAGGTATGATATTTACCTGTAACAGTTTCCTTTCACTCAATTGCGTTTCCGGATCAACGATACGAATGGAATCTACATCGTTGCCAAATAATTCGATGCGGTAAGGCTTTTCATTGCCAAATGAATAAATATCAAGAATGCCACCCCTGATGGCAAATTGTCCGGGCTCGTAAACAAAATCGGTTCTTTCAAAACCGTAGCCGGCCAGTTTCAATAATAGCTGCTCAACATCCAGGGTGTCGCCGGCTTTGATATGAATAATATTGGAAGAAAGCGTAGATGGGATAACTACCTTTTCGAACAAAGCTTCCGGATACGTAACAAGAATTTTTTTATTACCACCACCGGCAATCTTTGTCAGTGCTTCTGTTCTCAGCATGACATGCGATGAATTCAGCAGGCGGTAATTTTTCCTGTTTTTAAAAGACGACGGGAAATAAAAAATATCGAGTGCGCCAGTCAGGTTTTCTAATGTATTCTGGAAATAAGCGGCTTCCTCTGCATCATTTAAAACTATAAGATGATTAAGCTGCTGGCAGGCAGGATGTGAAAAAGTGGCCGCTGTTAAAAATACCGGCGAGCTTCCCAACAATCCTTTCGCATATATTTTTTGAAAGGAGGAGCCAGGGCCGGCGGCCGGAACGGACAAAGATATCCTGTCCGCCAATTCAAAAAGGCGGGGGCTATCCTGGTACAATTGCAACAATTCCTTGGTCATCATCCTCGCCGCAAAAGTACGCCACTATCCCGATTTTAAAACAAAAGTTCTTTTATAGTTGCTTACAAATGAAACAACATTGCGATTGCGGTTGACCTTAACCATGCTGCTTGTTTAAAATCGCCTGCCAACAAAGAATGCCCCGGGTCGCCGGGGCATTCTTTAAAATTCTACAACTATGCGTTAAAAACTTATTGTTGCAGGACGATCTCGCCAACATCAAGTGCCTGGTCTTGCTTTACTTCCAGGTTTTCGAGTGTTACATCTTTATAAGGGTCTTTTGCATCCACAATTACTTTGTACGTACCAGGTTTAACTTCTATTGCAAAAGCTCCAGAAGTAACTGTTCCTTTTGCAGAATCTGTTCCGCTGATAGCCCAAACAGTTTCTGCGCCTTCGGCAGGAGTTACTTTTCCGGTAATGGAAGTCTGCGTCATTGTTGTGAAAGCAAATAGACCTGCAACAGATGCCGCTACAACTCCCAAGGTTAGCATTCTCTTCTTCATTGTAAAGAAATTTATAGTTAATAAAAAAATACACGTTTCGTTGCGCTCATAACCAGTTGCAGGACGGTTGCTGTGCTTCGAAAACCAACTACTATGCCAACATGAATTTTTGTGGAAAAACTACATTACTCCCGGAGATCGCTTGCTTTCCACTAAAGTTGCCGAAAACAATCTCCTGTAATCTGCTTATGTTTTTCTCCCCCGGTTACGTTTTCGATAATTAACATTCTGTTTTGTATCTTCCCTTCAAATTAATTGCAATGGCCATTCAACCCTGGCGAACCGGAAAAGTCATCCGTATTGAGAACGAAACGTACAACACACGCCGTTACTGGATCGAAGTGCCGGAGTTGAGTTCATTTGATTTTGAACCCGGCCAGTTTGTTACACTTGACCTTCCCATTCATGAAAAGCCAAACAAGCGGTGGCGCAGTTACTCGATAGCCAGTTGGCCTGATGGCACTAATGTGTTTGAACTTGTTATTGTATTACTGGAAGACGGTGTCGGAACCCCATGGATATTTAATCATGTAGTTGTTGGAAGCGAATTGACCTTTCGGGGTCCGCAGGGCGTATTCATATTACACGAAGAGAACCTGCAAAAGGATCTTTTTCTTGTTTGCACCGGAACAGGTATAGCGCCGTTCAGAAGTATGGTACATCATATCCGCAGAAATAATATACCACACCAGCATATTTATATCATATTCGGCGTTCGGACGCAAAAAGATCTTTTATACCACGATGAACTCCGGAATTTTGAACTGGAAAACTTTCATTACGTACCTACTTTATCCAGGGAAGAATGGGATGGTAAAACAGGATATGTGCATGCTATTTACGAAGAACATTGCGCCGGCAAGCAAAACGCCGGCTTTTTTCTATGCGGCTGGAAAAATATGATCGATGAAGCCAAGCAACGCATCCTAACCATGGGCTATGATAGGAAATCTATTCACCAGGAACTGTACGGATAACAGGAAACAGCAATAAAATTGTTGGCAGGACAAATGAGCGAACACTATTTTCGTTTTTGCAGCCGCTCACCTGTGAATTATGACGCTATTGCCAATTATAAGCTTTAAAAAAACCTAATCAATTGCTTTCATCACCAGTTCTTTTATATTGTCTATAGCCACTCTCTCCTGCTGCATACTGTCCCTGTATCGTATGGTAACGGTATTATCTTCCTTCGTTTGATGATCAATTGTTACACAGAATGGTGTACCCAATGCATCCATTCTACGGTAACGTTTACCTATTGCATCTTTTTCTTCATAGAAACATCGAAAATTCGATTTACAATTATCCATTATTTTCCTTGCGATTTCTGGAAGTCCATCCTTTTTTAAAAGTGGTAAGATCGCTAATTTGATAGGGGCAAGCCTGGCCGGAAATTTCAACAACACACGGCTATCAGGTTTTTCGGGTGTGCTGAGGTCCTGCTCTTCGTAAGCCTGGCTCATAACCGCAAGAAACATGCGATCAAGACCAATGGATGTTTCTATCACGTACGGAATATAGTTTCCATAAGGTTTACCTGTCACGGGATCGATATCATTGTCAAAATACTGTTGTTTCTTTTTGCTGAACTTTTCGTGCTGCTTCAGATCGAAATCTGTACGGCTGTGAATACCTTCTAATTCTTTAAAACCGATAGGAAATTCAAATTCTATATCGCAGGCAGCGTCAGCATAGTGAGCTAATTTTACGTGATCATGATAGCGATACTTCTCGGCCGGCATGCCGAGTTTTTTATGCCATTCCAATCTTGTTATTTTCCATTTTTCATACCATTCTTTTTGTGTACCGGGGCGGATGAAAAATTGCATCTCCATCTGCTCAAATTCCCGCATGCGAAAAATGAATTGACGTGCGACGATCTCGTTTCGGAACGCTTTACCTATTTGGGCAATACCAAACGGAACTTTCATCCGCCCGGTTTTTTGCACATTTAAAAAATTGACAAAAATGCCCTGCGCTGTTTCAGGACGTAAATAAATTTTATTATCCTCTTCATCAGAAGAAGCGGTAGACCCGAACTCCGTGGAGAACATCAGGTTGAACTGGCGGATATCGGTCCAGTTACTGGTACCGCTGACGGCACATTTAATATTGTGGTCGGTTATTAATTTTTTCAACCCATCAAAATCATCTTTTCCTAATAACATCTCCATTTCAGTAAGCATTCCCTTTGCTTCATCATGGCGTCCTTCACTTTCCATCAGTTCGGCGTGTGCTTCGATGAGATGGTCAACCCGGTATCTTTTTTTACTGTCTTTATTGTCGATCATCGGATCGTTGAAATTGTCGATGTGACCGGACGCCTTCCACGTAGTGGGATGCATGAAAATGGCCGCATCAATGCCCACGATATTATCCTGAAGCTGCGTCATGCTTTTCCACCAATGATCTTTAATATTTTTCTTTAATTCACTGCCCCATTGCCCATAGTCATATACGGCCTGGAGCCCGTCATATATCTCGCTGCTGGGAAAAATAAATCCATATTCTTTACAATGCGAAATGATCGCCTGGAATTTGTTTGCATCGTTTGCCATAGTGCGCAAAAGTAAGAAGTATGAGGGAACTGGAACCATTTGCAATCCGGTGCGATATCTTTGCCGTGCTGTGGCAAAAGAAGATTTGGCAGACGCTCGCACTAACTGCTTGTATGTGTACTTGCCGCCTTTGTTTCCTGGATATCTTTTTTTGTTTCCACTTCTACCTGCTCGATCCACACCGAATAACTATTGGGATATATATGAGAGCCGGAGCAAATGGCGTAGGCCCTGGTGAAAGCGGCACCAAAATATAAGATGATCGACGAATAATATACCCATAACAGGATAACGATCACCGATCCTGCGGCGCCATAAGCCGACGTCATTTTGCTCTGACCGAGATAATAAGTGATCAGGAACTTGCCGCCCATAAAAAGGAAGGCGGTTGTAAAAGCACCAATCCTCACGTGTTTCCATTCTATCCGGGCATCGGGCAAAACTTTAAATATGAGGCCGAATAAAAATGCCGTCATAAAGTAAGTGATCAGCAGGTTCACTATATAAGCAAGTACAACCTGCGTTTCAGGGAACACCTGCGTCAATCGGTCGATCAGCGCATCCATTAAACCATTTAATATAAGCGACACCAATAATAAGAATCCGAGGGAAATGATCATGGAAAAAGACAAAAGCCGGTTAATGATCAACCTGAGCCAACCCCTTCCTTTCCTCGGCTTTGCTTTTAATCCCCATATCTGATTGATGGAGTCCTGTATTTCCCCAAACATACTGGTAGCTCCTATAATCAATGTAGCCAGGCCAATAACTGTCGCAAAACTACCTTCAGAAGATAAGGCCGAATTCCGTATGGTTTCCTGGATCTGCAGCGCAGCATCCGAGCCCACAAGATTTGCAATTTCCCTGTACAGGGTTCCTTCTATACTTTTATCCCTGTAAATTATTTCGCTTACCCAGATAACAATAATAATGAGGCCTGGCAGGGAGAATACGGTATAATACGCCAATGCAGCGCTAAGTTTTAAAACTTTATGCTGAAAGAAATCTACAAATGCATGCTTGATGCTGTTCCATATTGTTTTAACCGGCATGTACATAACGGAGAAAAATAATGCCAACTTTATTCTTTGTCTTTCCTTAGCTTAACATTTTGCTGGTGCCGCTTCGCATCCCGTATATTTTTTTTCTCAAAATTTTTCTGTAGTGCGGCGGTAAGATCAACGCCTGTTTGGTTGGCAAGGCAAATCAATACCCATAACACATCAGCCATTTCATCACCGATGTTCCTTTCTTTATCCGATTCTTTGAACGACTGATCACCATATTGCCGGGCCATGATGCGTGCAAGCTCACCGACTTCTTCCATTAGTATAGTCATATTAGTGAGTTCGCTAAAATACCGGACACCTGTTGTTTTTATCCATTGATCCACCTCCTGCTGCGCAGTTTGAATAGTCATAACAATAGTTTTAGAGAGTTTTTGCAATATAGCATGATTCTTGTCGTTATAGCCCTCCCAATCCTCACCCTACTTCTTTGAAAATCTAAAATCATCATTATAACCAACCCTTCATACCGGTCCGCGGAATGAAGGTGATAAAAGATATACTGTAATGGCCATCCGTCAATTCATGGTAATAATTGCTGTTAGCTGTCTATCGATATTTAGCCAGGCGCAACCTGCCGGCGACTCTTTCCCAGTAGGTGAATCAGAAAAAATCAGTAAGCCTTACCGCATTCAAACATCCGGCAAACAGGTAACGATCAAGTGTACGAAAGAACTAAAAAGCGTTATCGTATGGACATCAGGCGGGCACAGGGTTGTGGAACATAAAGATGTAAAGGCAACCAGTTATAGCTTTCGCATCACAGTAAAAGAAAAGATCTTTTTTATAAGAATCCAGTTAACTGATGGTAACACGTATTCGGAAAAAGTAGGTATCCAATAAAATAACATCTTAAAAAAACAAGGGTTATTCTTTCTCCCTAACCGTTATTCTTTATTCTTCGTATCGATCACAATCGTCACCGGCCCATCATTCAATAATTGCACTTTCATGTCAGCGCCAAACTCACCAGTTTGTATTGTTTTTCCAAGATCAGTAGAAAGTTGGCGTATCATTTTTTGATACAGCGGCACTGCAATTGCCGGCTTACTTGCTTTAATATAAGACGGGCGGTTACCTTTTTTAGTAGAAGCATGCAGCGTAAACTGGCTTACCAATAATATTTCGCCATCCCTTTCTTTTACGGATACATTCATCACTCCATCATCATCATTAAAAATGCGGAGGTTGACTATTTTACCGCTGAGCCACTCAATATCTTCAACGGTATCTGCATCTTCAATACCCAATAAAACCAGCAGGCCGTCGCCGATCTGCGAATGAATACCGCCATCAATTGTTACCCTGGCATTTGAGACCCGCTGAATGACCGCCTTCATATTTGTATCTTTACTTTCTAACAAATGTATTGACTTCCCGGCAGCGACGGGGTGACTATTGATCATGATCGACTTCACAAAAGAAATAGCTTTACAAACTACCCGCAGTGGTGGCAAGGGTGGTCAAAATGTCAACAAAGTTGAAACTGCCGTGATCGCTTCGTTGGCTATTGACGCTTCCAACCTGATCACTGCAGAACAAAAGACAACCGTTAAGGAAAAACTATCCAATCGAATAACCAGTGACGGCTACCTACAGGTGAAAGCACAAACACACCGGACCCAATTGGCCAACAAGGAAGAAGCTATTGAAAAGATCAATAAACTGGTCAATACTGCGTTAATAAAGAAAAAGTTCAGGATCGCCACGAAGGTCAGCAGAGCAGCGAAAGAAAAAAGAATAGAGTCAAAGAAAAGGCTGGCGGAAATAAAGTCGGGCAGGAGAAAACTCCGGGCGGACGATCATTAAAAGAAAATCGAAGTAATTAGCTGTTGAAAAGAAGCATCCTTACCATATTAGTATTAACCGGGTTGGTCGTCGTGGCCTCTTACGGGTTAGGCTCCTGCCGAAAAAGCGATAATCCCAATAAGCTTATTTTTTTGAACCAGGATATTCCTAATGGTTTTCCTGATCCCGTTTACAGGTTTTCCGACAATCCTTTAAGCAAAGAAGGGATAGAACTTGGAAGGCAGTTATTCTATGATGGCCGTTTGTCATTGGACGGCAATTATCCCTGTGCTTCCTGTCACCAACAGATGGGCGGCTTCGGTACTTACGAGCATGACCGCAGCCATGGGTACAACGGTTCGCACACATTGCGCAATGCCCCTGTACTTTTTAACCTCGCCTGGCAGGATAAATTTCATTGGGACGGCGAATTCAGTTCGCTTTTTGATGAAGCCGCCCAGCCGATCAACGGACATATCGAAATGGCGGAATCATTTGACGGGGTGATCAGTAAGTTGCAAAAAGACCCTGCCTACCGGGAGCAATTCAGGAATGTATTCAGAACAGAGTTTATCAGCCCGGCACATGTTTTAAAAGCGTTGGCACAGTTCACGGGTTCGATGGTATCAGCTAATTCGAAATATGACCGTTATAAAAAAGGGTTGGCAACTTTTACCGCACAGGAAGAAAGCGGTTACCAGGTCTTTCAGACCAATTGCAACAGTTGTCATCGTGAACCAATGTTTACTGATTACAATCTCCGCAATACTGGTTTGCCAGTTGATAATTTCCTGAATGATTTTGGTAAAATGAGAATCAGTAACGATCCCGGAGATTCACTGAAATTTAAAACACCTACGTTGCGCAATGTTTATATCTCATCTAATTATATGCATGATGGTCGGTTTAATACGCTGGCGCAATGCATCAACCATTACCGGAATGGCATCCAGCAAAGTGCAACCCTGGATCCGCTGCTTACAAATGGCATTCAACTCACCGATGCGGAAGCGAGCGATCTTGCCTTGTTTCTACGTACACTGACAGACTCTTCCTTTCTACAGGATGCCCGTCTTGGCAAACCGTGATATTATAGCGCTGCTTTTCTTTTCCCTTTCAGTCCATCCAGTGCTTGCCGCTGGCTTTCAATTTGCTTTTCCTGGTTTTCCAGGTCTTCCTGGTTCTTTTTGATTTTTTTCTCCAATTCAATTTTCTCGTCCTGCAGATCTTTGAACTTTTTTTCTGATTTTGCCACAGCATCGTCCTGCGACTTTATATCCAGTTCCAGCTTGGCTTCTTCAATCTCAGGCAGAAGATTATTTAAAAACATTTTCGCCTTCCCAACATCATAAGAACTCATTTCGCTGATGGCATCCGTTCCGCCCTTATTTAACAGGAGATACAGCGTGGTTTCATCTTTATCGCGACGGCTTTTTCTCTCGATCTTTAAAATATAGTCCATTCTTTCTTCGCTGATATCTGTAACAAAAGCATCTTTGAAAATGATAAATCCCTTGTCTTTATTGAATAATCCTTTTTCTTCTTTGCCGGCATTTCCCATTTTCTCTATTTTCTGTACAATTGCGTTTTGAACGGCGTCCTGTGAATAGGTATAATCGATCGTAATGGCTTTTTGTTTTTTCTTATCATACGATATAGTGCTTTCGTAAGCCTGCGAAAAAGCATATGCTGAAAAAAGAAAAGTAAAGCAGGTGATGAATAAAAATGGCTTCATATTAAACATTTTTACAAAGATAGCTGAAACTATAAATGCGTTGCACCGCTACAAAATATAAGAAGCGAATAATGTATTGCTTTATTGAGCGGTGAGCCATTACTTTTGTTTTAAATTCCCGGCAATTTGAGCGGCATTAAAAAACTGGCAGGACAAACATTATGGTATGGCGTACCTACCATTACGCGACGGTTTCTCGGGTATATTATGAACCTGACCCTGCCCCTGATCTTTGCACAACCATCCACCACTGCCGATCTTACACAGGTGTATGCCATCATCCCCTTCCTGAATGTGCTGTTTACCTACGGACTTGAAACCGCCTACTTCCGTTTTTCAAGAGATCATGATCAAAAAGAAGTATATAATACATTATCTGTATCATTGATAGGCTCTACTATTTTCCTTACGGCTGTATTATTACTCTTTAAAGACAATATTGCGCAATGGGCCAATCTTGACAAGCATCCCGAATACATCACCTGGATGGCCGCCATCATTTTTTTTGATGCCATCAGCACCCTTGCCTTTGCTCGTTTACGACAGGAGAACCGTCCCAAACGATATGCATTCGCAACGATAGCCGGCGTACTATTGAACATATTCGTGGTTGTATTATTTCTCGCCATCATCCCAAATTATACGGAGAATAACCCTAATACTTTCCTGGGCACTTTTTATAATAAGGATATTGGCATTGGCTATTACCTGATCGGAAACTTGGCTGGTAGCATCCTTACTTTTCTTATCCTCAGAAAAGAATTTTCGCAAATAAGTTTTCGTTTTAATACCGTTTTATGGAAAAAGGTCATGCAATATGCGTATCCATTGATAATAGTAGGCATGGGGGGAATGGTAAACGATATGCTAAGCCGGCTTATTTACCAGCATGTGATTGATCTGCCCGAAGAGCAGGCAAAACATGAGCTCGGTATTTTCGGAAACATTTACCGCCTAGCCGTCCTCATCACCATTATGATCCAGGCATTCCGGATGGCAGCGGAGCCTTTTTTCTTTAACCAAAGCAAAGAAGAAAATGCACCCCGCACGTATGCACGGATCATGAAATTTTTCGTGATCGCCTGCTGCTTTATGTTTCTTTTTATCAGCTTATATATTGATGTGTTTGCCTGGTTCTTCCAGGCTATCGATAAACCGGCCTGGGTCGAAGGATTGAATATCGTTCCGCTGCTGGCATTAGGCAATATATTCCTGGGAGTCTATTACAACCTGAGCATCTGGTACAAGCTTACCAACAAAAACATGATGGGCGCCGCGATAACCATCGGGGGAGCCATCATCACTATTGTTTTAAATGTAATACTGATACCAAAGTTGCACTACCTGGGTGCGGCCATCGCCACGTTCTGCTGTTACCTGTTTATGATGATCGCCAGTTATATTCTGGGGCAAAAACATTTTCCGGTGCCTTATGCCCGGAAAAAATTAATCGCCTACATGGTGCTGGTAGTAATTATCTATGCAGTGCATCGTGGTTTGACAGAAGCATGGGATAGCCGCTGGTTTAATATTGGAACAGCTACCTTATTATTAGGCTTGTTTGCATTCTTTGTGGCAAAGATTGAAAGAAAGGAACTGGAAAGGATACCTTTTATTGGTAAGTTTTTTATACCAGGGACTAGCTAAGCTACCAAGGGAATAGTTCCTGGGGTAACAGCTCTTTTTTATGCCGCTTAATATAATTTCACAAAAGGATTATTCATTTTTTCAAACCCAACTGTCGTTACCGGTCCATGGCCTGAATACACTTTGGTCTCGTCGGGCAAAATGAACAACTTCGTTTGAATACTATTGATCAAGGTATCGAAATCGCCTCCCGGCAGGTCGGTTCGTCCTATACTTCCATTAAATAATACATCGCCACCAATGACAAATCCGCCGGCTTCGTGATAAAAAGAAATGCTGCCGGGTGAATGCCCTGGTGTAAAAAACAGCGCCAGCTTATCATCGCCAACGTGTATATTTTCCCCCTCGTTGATATAGACCAATGGACCGGCATAATTTTCAAAAGGTAGTTGCCATCGCAATCCCGAAGCAGGTCCATTATCCAGGACGATCTTTTCCTGGGCGTGAATATGAAGTTGTAATCCCCATGTTTCGGATACGAATTTATTGCCGAAAATATGATCCAGGTGGCAGTGCGTATTGAGGAGCAAAACAGGGTTCAGCCGTGAATGCTCCATTTCCGCTTTAAGCCGTTCCTTTTCTTCCGGAAAATAACAGCCGGGGTCGATAATGCAGCACTCTTTCTTTTCGTTATATAAAATATAGGTATTCTCCTGGATCGGGCTAAATGTAAAAGACTTGACGGTTAACATAGATTGTTTTATCAGTTTAAAGTCAAAATGTACCTTGAAACAGGGACCAAATTTTCATTTCTCTTATGATTATAGTGAAAATTTTGTCACGGACGATTCGTATTTTTAAATATGGTCCTGAATCCGGTAAATTTGTGATACAGGTCGCAAATACTGTTCGGACAAAGATACTCCCAAACTAACCGCCGCCGGGGCAACACCCAATGAAAAAACAACGATTTATCAGTATACGAAACAGCAAAGATTCTATGCTTAAATTATCATACCTGGTCACCTTTCTCTTTATTCTTATCGGGATCGGCTCTAATGCACAAGTAAACACCGTTGAGTTTGGGAAAAACCGCGTCCAGTTTCAAAAGTTTAAATGGAAATATTACCAAACCGAGAACTTCAATACTTATTTCAGCCAGGATGGGCTGGGACTCGGCAAATACGTGTCACAGATCGCTGAAACCGAATTACCCAGCATTGAAGAATTTGTTGAATATGGCTTGCAGCGCCGCATCAATATCGTAGCCTACAACAATTTTGATGAGATGCAACAATCCAACATCGGGCTGGGCATCGATTGGCAGAATACAGGCGGTATTACCAAGCTGGTTAACAATAAAATGCTGGTATATTTTGATGGCAACCATGATAACCTGCGACGCCAGATCCGCCAGGGTCTTGCACGTGTTTTAGTAGAAAATGTGTTGTTTGGTGATGATCTCGGCGAGTTTGCCGCCAACCAGGCATTGCTTGATCTCCCCAAATGGCTTACCGACGGCTATATTGAATACGCCGCCGAAAACTGGTCACCGGCGCTGGATGATGAGCTAAGATCGATCATGCTTTCCGGTAAATACAGCAATTTTTACCAATTTGCTTTTGATAAGCCCAACGTGGCCGGCCACGGATTCTGGAAATATATTGCCGATAAATATGGCAAGGCCAAGGTCACATATTTTCTTTATCTCAGCCGAATTTACCGCAACCTGAACAATGCTTCGCAAAAAGTAACCAAGAAAAAGTTCAAAGCTGTACTGAAAGATTTTATGCTCGAAGTGCCGCAACAATATTATAAAGATCTGCGCGGCCGTCGCAATACACCAAAAGGTCAGCTCTCCATCAGCGAAGTGATCGGTAAAAAAGATTTTATCCGATTCAATGCACATCCCAATTTAAAGAGTTTCACCTATGCCGTTGTAGAGTTCCACCAGGGCAAGTATTCCGTAGTGCTCATGGAAAATTTTGTGAACCGCAAAGTGCTGCTTAAGTATGGCACCCGCTCAAAAGGGGATGAAATAAATCCCAACTACCCTATTTTGGCATGGGATGGAAAGGGTACGCGGCTGGCAGTGTTATACAGTGAAGAAGGAAAATTGAAATTGTTTGTATATGATGTGATCAACCGGATAAAAATAGTGAAACAGGAACTTCCTATGTTCAACCAGGTGCAGGATATGAAGTATATGGTGGATGCGAATACACTTATCCTTAGCGCTGTGAGGAGTGGGCAGACGGATATTTTCGTTTACAAAATCGACAGCCAATCTTACGACCAGATCACCAATGACGTTTATGATGATCTTGATCCTTCCTTCGTGGCTTTTCCGAATAAAACCGGGATACTTTATTCAAGTAATCGTCCTTCCGCTACCGCGGCGACAAGTGATGATTCATTGCCGGGCAAACGTTTCAACATTTTTTTAGTGGACAACTGGAACAAATCAGAATTCAAACAAATCTCGCAACTGACGGCGCTTAATCGCGGCAATGCAAGGTTTCCGTCCCAGTACAACACATCGCATTTTACGTTTATAAGTGATGAGAACGGTATCAATAATCGTTATGCGGGCTTCTTCCGCACCGAAAGAGCCGGCCTGGATACATTGGTATTTATTGGCGATGAAGTATTGCGAAACCCGCCACTGAACGAAGTTGACAGCCTGTTGAAAGAATGGGATAAGACAGATATCGATTCGGTGGGTTATGTGTCTATCACCAACGATTCCTCTTATGTGTTCCCATTGACCAACTACCAAAGCAGTATGCTGGAAACGAGAACAGCCGGGGACAATCAACAGGTGAGTGAAGTGGTAAAACTCGGTGATGTAAAACTGCTTTACCGTTTACGGGTTGATGAAAATGCATTGCGCCGCCGCAATATTGCAGCAAGGCCTACGGAATACATGAAACAAATTATTGACGAGGACAAAAGAACAAGGAATAAATTAGCGCCCCAGCAGGATGCAACAAAAGATACAGCAAGACTGGACGATTTTTTCCAGAGCGAATTCGATGATGATAAAACAGATACCAGCCAGGTAGGAAGAGTTGTTGAATCCACTGAAATCGGTGAAACGCCAATATTAAGTAAGGCCAAGCTTTACGAATACAGGCCACCCAAATATTTTACAGATTACATCGTAACGGGTTTCAACAATTCAGTATTTGGGGTAAACAAATTTCAACCTTATGGGGGAGGTGGCGGACCTGTGTACCTGTCAAATGGCGGCGATTTTAATGGTATGATCCGCATGGGAACATCTGACCTTATGGAAGATTTCAAATTTACCGGCGGTATCCGTATTGCCCCAAATCTTAGGGACAATGATATCATATTCTCTTTTCAAAACATGCGGAAAAGACTCGATTGGGGCGCAGTATACTACAGGAGCAGCATAGAAGGATTTGCTTCACGGTTTTATAACGGTTCTTTTATACAGGGACCGGGAAAACAGTTTTCAAGCTATTACCTTGCCTCATTAAAATATCCGCTTGATAGGGTAAGAAGCATCAGGGCAATCATTGGCCCCCGCTTTGACAGAACGGTAATGAGTTCAACTAATTCGCAGACGTTGAAAGTGCCTGACACCACCACTACTTACGGGCAGCTAAGCCTGGAATATGTATATGATAATACGATCAATCCTGCTACGAATATCTGGCATGGCTTGCGGTATAAAATATTTGCCGACTGGTTTACACAAATGAGCAAGGCAAATGAAGAAGGCCGGTATTTGTTTAACGTTGGTTTTGATGCACGCCATTACCTGCCGATTTATCGCAACCTTATTTGGGCAGTTCGTGCAGCGGGAGACTTTTCATTCGGCGATCAAAAAGTAGTTTACTACCTGGGTGGTGTTGACAATTGGTTTGGCCCCCAGTTTAATGATGCTAATCCTCCGAGAGAGCAATACACTTACCAATCACTGGCAGTTAATCTTCGCGGGTTTCCGCAAAATGCAGCCCATGGCAACAATGCGGTGGTATTGAATAGTGAGATCAGGGTTCCCGTCTTTTCTACATTCTTTAATAAACCGATCAACAATGCTTTCCTGCGCAACTTCCAGTTGATTCAATTCTTTGATATCGGCACAGCCTGGGAAGGCGATATAAAAAATATTCAAAGACCCCAAAGTGTATATGCCGGTGACCAGGGCAATCCTTTCACGGTACGAATAAAAGCAGGAGGTATCGGTCCATTTGCTGGTGGCTATGGATTTGGAGCCCGCAGCACTTTACTCGGTTATTTCATTCGGGCAGATGCAGCCTGGGAAATGAATGGAATATTTAAAGGTAAACCGACATGGTATTTTGCTATGGGTGTCGACTTCTAATCAAGGCTCCGTCAATTTCTCAACAAAAATACTACTACTAAAAAATCCCTCCACTACGGAGGGATTTTTCTTTGTGCCACGCAGGTACAGGGAATCGAAAAACCAACTATCGACAAATTACTATCACCATTGAATTTTCTTTGAGAAATGCATAATGACAGCCAATGTCAGGAACAGGCCTATGCTTCCAAGCAATAAAGAATAATCCTGTAATTGTAGTATGGTGAAAATGTATGAATACATCAGCATTAACACCACACCAAGCACCGTTGTCAGTTTAGATGA
>WUUC01010778.1_pt1 | contig 31907 bp, 32 predicted proteins | sample 6278441 | NCBI WGS metagenome assembly WUUC01 (sample SAMN13675441, study PRJNA597444) | soil metagenome | isolation source: soil | place: USA: Washington | collected 2017-10
GCAGGTTTTTGTAATCGCTGTGGCTCCTGATCACCTTGCTATTGAGCAAGCGGATGGATCACGCCTACCTCAGGCGTGGGATCAACCAGAGAGCCCCAGTGCACGGGCTTTTGGCGATCAGTGGCTTGCAGAGCAGCGCCCCCCTACTATTAGTTCCCTCGGTGGTGGCCCGTGAAAAGTGGAATGCCGTGGTGAACCTTGCCCACCCTGAGGCACACGCCATCCAGCTCTCTGAGCCGCAACCTGTAATTTGGGACGAACGCCTCTTTAAGCGCACCTACTAGGCCTAAGGCGGTTTAGACGCCACTCTCCTCAGAGTGCCAATCGATCGGCTTGCACCCTTGGGTTTGCAGCCACTGATTGCTCTTTGAGAAGTGCCGACACCCCAAAAAACCACGATGTGCCGACAGCGGTGAGGGGTGGGCTGCAGTCAGCACCTGATGACGCTGACGATCAATCATCGCCCCCTTTTTTTGAGCATGCAGTCCCCACAATAGAAAGACGACTCCCTGCCGATGCTGGTTAATCGCCGCAATAACACTATCGGTAAACCGCTCCCACCCTAACTGTGCATGTGAGTGCGCCCTGCCCGCTTCAACAGTTAATACGGTGTTCAGCAGCAAGACCCCCTGTTCAGCCCAGCGCTTTAAACAGCCACTGCGCGGCGGTTTAAAGCCGGGAATATCCGCGGCTAACTCTTTATAGATATTGAGTAACGAGGGGGGTAAGGGCACGGCTTGGGGTACTGAAAAGCAGAGACCGTGCGCCTGCCCAGGAGCATGGTAGGGATCTTGTCCTAAAATCACGACCTTAATCTCTGAAAATGGTGTCCAGCGAAACGCATTGAATAGCTCATCCTGAGGTGGATAGATGATTCGGCCGGCACGACGGGCGGCCTGCAAGGTCGCCATCATCGTACGAAAATAGGGCTGCTGCTTCTCCTCACCGATCACAGCTTGCCACTCCAGTAGTGCAGTAGCGTCGTTCATCTCCGCTGGTTTCCTAACAAAACGAAAAGGGCATAGTTACCCAGAATTGTCCTAGTTTACCGGCTAGTGGCGGCCTTGCCTACTCCATTTCTGTATAGCCACGTTAGGTAACTATCACGGCCTGTTAGGCTTGATGGTACTGTTCACAGGCTAGTAAGGTATTGTGTAAGAGCATCGCCACCGTCATAGGGCCTACACCACCAGGGACTGGGGTAATCCAACTGGCGCGTTCACACGCGCTAGCAAATTCGACGTCCCCCACAATTTTTCCCGACGCTTGGCGATTAATCCCCACATCAATCACAATCGCTCCCGGTTTGATCCAAGCCCCTTGGATGAGCTGAGGCTGACCGACGGCCACCACGACGAGATCGGCACGGCTGATCTGTGCAGCCAGATCGCGGGTATAGCGATGCGCTACGGTGACACTACACCCCGCCAGCAACAGCTCCAGAGCCATCGGTCGACCAACAATATTCGAAGCGCCAACGACCAGCGCATCTAGGCCTTGCAGCGGGAGCGCCAGGTGCTTTAAGAGCTGCATAATGCCATAGGGGGTACAGGGGCGCAGTGTCGGTGCCCGTTGACACAAACGCCCCATATTATACGGGTGGAAACCATCGACATCCTTATCAGGACGAATCGCTTCCAGTATGGTGACCGTATCGATCTGGGGAGGCAGTGGCAACTGTACCAGAATGCCATCGATACTGGGATCCTCATTGAGCTGAGCGATGAGGCTCAGCAACTCTGGGGTTGTCATCGAGGCCGATCCTGGATAAATCCGTGAGATAAAGCCGACCGCCTGGCAAGCCTGCTGTTTTTTAGCCACGTAGAGGTGGGAAGCAGCATTATCACCCACCATGATCACGGCCAACCCTGGCGGCCGCATCGCGGCTTGTAGACGCGCTTTGACCCGATCGGCTATCTGCTGCGTGATCTGTTGTGCGACTGTTTTGCCATCAATTAGCTGTGCTGCCATCACTCACCACTCCACCCTGCCATAGAAAGGGTGGCTATTGTGTCAAAGATTGTGGATGCTGTCAGGTACTATTCTACTCATAAGAGAGCGTCTCAATAGCAATCAGCAATCCATTGACTGAGGCGACGACTTCCGTATAATTCCAGCCTAATCGAAGAGTAGCTCAAACGGATAGAGCAACGGCCTTCTAAGCCGTAGGTTCCGGGTTCGAATCCCGGCTCTTCGAATTCAGCGATTTTAACTCAAGCAAGCCACAGAGGGTCATGCCGTTTACTGTATAACACGCCTTCCATCCAAGTTGTATCTATCACTGTACAGACCCTCTCCATAGGGTTAGGAGATCCGCTTATGGCCTTTGAACTGCCAGAACTACCTTATTCAACCAATGCCTTAGAACCCTATATTTCAGCCGAAACGTTGGAATATCACTACGGAAAACATCACAGAGCTTACGTGACTAATTTAAATCAGTTAGCTCCAGCGACTGAATTTGTTGCAGAGTCCTTAGAGACTATCATCCAGCAGGCACCTAAAGGGCCGCTGTTTAATAATGCAGCACAGGTATGGAACCATAGTTTTTATTGGAACTGCCTTAAACCAAAAGGCGGCGGGCACCCTACTGGATCACTGGCAACGCAACTTCAAAGTACATTTGGCGATTTCACCGCATTTCAAAAAAAATTTACCGAATCCGCCCTCAAAAATTTTGGATCTGGTTGGACCTGGTTGGTGCAAACGGATGCCGGTGAGCTAAAAATTATCGATACCAGCAATGCCGACTGCCCTTTAACACGTGGTGAAAAGCCGCTGTTAACTGTTGATGTTTGGGAACATGCCTACTACATTGATTATCGCAACGCCCGGCCCGATTATCTCAATGCCTTTTGGTCTCTAGTCAACTGGGATTTTGTGGATCAACGTTTGGATAGCTAACCACTGTGATTAAAAGCATAGCTTGATCTGACAGTGAATCTCACCCGTTAAGGTAGTTGCTGACTCACTCCTCTCGCAGATTGTGTGTTGGCACACTGCTGTGTAGGATCACTCTCCTCTTTTTTCGTGTTGAAGCGAGCACATGCATGGATACTTTAGACCAGATTAAGCAGCAAATTGCTGAAAACCCTATTTTGCTCTATATGAAGGGGAGCCCAGACTCTCCCAATTGTGGCTTCTCCGCCCAAGCGGTTAAGGTACTACGTACTCTGGGTTATCCTTTTGCCTACATCAATATCTTAGAACATCCCGAGATCCGCGCCCTCTTACCTCAATTTGCCCAGTGGCCCACCTTTCCACAATTGTGGGTTGGCGGTGAGCTCATCGGCGGCTGTGATATTATGCTAGAAATGTTTCAGAGCCATGAGCTACAGCCGTTGCTGGCAGCAGCAGCCGCACCCGCAGAGAGCGAGTGTCGCCTCGCCTAAGTGCTATGACTCAGCGCATTGAACCCAGACGTGACTATACGCAGGGAAATTTACGTCGTGAGCAGCTGACTGCCGAACCGCTGGATCTCTTTGAGCGCTGGCTACAAGAGGCACTGGCCTCTAACCTACTCGATGCCATGGCGATGAGTGTCGCTACAGTTGACCGTAACGGCCAGCCCTACCAACGGCTGGTCCTGTTAAAGCAGTACGATCAGCAAGGGTTCCTATTTTATACGAATCTACAGAGCCGCAAAGCGTCCCAGCTCGTCGCTAATCCCCAGGTGAGCTTGCTGTTTCCCTGGCAGGCGCTCGATCGCCAAGTGATCATCACGGGAAGTGCCGAACCTCTTGATCGTGACACCGTATTAACCTATTTTCGCAGCCGCCCGCGTGACAGTCAGCTCACTGCTTGGGCCTCTACTCAATCAGCAGCGATCCCCTCCCAGCAATGGTTAACTGATCGCTTTTATGCGTATGAATGCCAATTCTCTCATCAAGAGGTGCCCCTTCCTGAGGAGTGGGGAGGCTTCCGAGTCCGCGCGCAGAGCTTTGAGTTTTGGCAAGGGGGCAGGAACCGCCTGCACGACCGCTTTCTCTACCAACGCCATGCCAGCGAGTGGCAGATAGACCGCTTGGCGCCGTAAATAGTGCTACAGAACAACCTAGGGAGTTTCACTTGACAGCTCACTTGCTAGAAACGCTCCAGCAGCGCGGCCTGATCGCTCAAATCACCGATCAATCAGGGTTAACCGCTCGGCTGTCGCAAGGACCTCTCACACTCTATTGTGGATTCGATCCGACCGCCGAGAGTCTACACCTTGGCCACTTAGTTCCTCTGCTCTGCTTAAAACGTTTCCAATTGGCTGGGCACCAACCGATCATTTTGGTCGGCGGTGCCACCGGATTAATTGGCGATCCAAGCTTTAAAGCTCTCGAACGCCCGCTCAATACCCCTGATACCATAGCCGCTTGGAGTAGTGCACTCGGCGCGCAAGCCCAACGCTTTGTTGACTTTGAAGCGAAGCCAAACCGCGCCTTACTGCTCAATAATGCAACCTGGTTTACTGATCTCAACTCCTTGGCTTTTTTACGGGATATCGGCAAGCATTTTTCAATCAATGCAATGATCAACAAAGAGTCTGTACGCCAGCGTCTGAGCCGGCCTGAGCAGGGGATCTCCTTCACCGAATTCTCCTATAGCTTACTACAAGCCTACGATTTTGCAGTGTTACAACGCGACTATGGGGTAGAGTTACAGCTGGGCGGATCCGATCAGTGGGGTAATATCACTGCGGGCATTGATTTAACCCGGCGCCTGTTTAAAAAAACGGTGTATGGCCTCACCGTACCTCTCATCACTAAAGCCGATGGCACTAAGTTTGGAAAAACTGAAGCGGGCACAATCTGGCTCTCCCCCGAAAAAACCAGCCCATATCGCTTCTACCAATTTTGGCTGAATACTGCGGATGCCGACGTCTACCGCTTTTTATCGCTGTTTACCCTGTTGAGTTCAGAAGCAATTGAGGCACTCCAACAACAGGACCAAACCAGCCAACAAGCGCCGCGTGCAGCCCTGAACTTAGCCCAAGCGGTCACTCAGATGGTCCACGGTGAAGCATCACTACTGGCGGCACAACGCATTACTCAGACCCTATTTAGTGGTGATGTCAGCCAATTAACGGCAACAGACTTTGAGCAACTGGCCCAGGATGGGATCCCTACCATATCGCTGCCCCTAGCCACTAATTTGTCGCACGCACTGGTCATCGCTGGCTTAGCCCCCTCTCAAAGCCAAGCACGCACCCTGATCACCGCACAGGCCATTACGCTCAATGGTAAAAAATGCAGCGATGCTCACTACACCTTCACTGAAGCGGATCGCTGCTATGGTCGTTATACCCTGCTGAAGCGCGGCAAAAAACAGCACTGTTTACTCTGCTGGAGCTCCTAAAGTTCTCTACGAAGCAACCACCGTGATCAGATCTAGCCTCGGAGAGATCAGCTGTTTCAGTGACAATTTTTAATAACAAGAGTACTGAAGTGCTGATCAGTCGAGTGATCCCTCTTTTCACTAACCCTTCAATGCATTAAAACAGTTGAGTTTTATGATCATTAGTTTCCTTCCAATGCTCACGTTTGTGTCGATCTACGTGGGCAGCGGTCTCTATTTTTCACTCTCTGGCGTCGACAATGCTTTCTATCAGCTCTCCCCCTTAGTTGCCATTCTCCCCGCTATCATGTTGGGATGGTTGCTACACCGAGGCAATACCGAACAGCGTATGCATGCCCTGCTCGACGGGATCAGGCACCGTGATATTATCACGATGTGCTTGATCTTCCTGCTGGCGGGTGCTTTCGGTGCAGTGACTCAAGCGATTGGTAGTGTGGAAGCCACAGTACAGCTGGCGCTATCGCTGATCGCCCCTCAGTTTTTACTGATGGGAGTGTTTATCACAGCCGCCTTTATCTCCATGGCAATGGGAACCTCAATGGGGACCATTGCAGCGATGGCGCCCGTTGCTGCTGGCCTCAGTACCCACGGTGCCTTTCCAGCCGCCCTGGGGGCAGCTACTGTCGTTGGAGGGGCGATGTTTGGGGATAACCTTTCTATCATTTCTGATACCACTATTGCTGCGGTACTCTCACAACGAGCTAATCTGCAGGCTAAGCTTCGCCTCAATGCGCTGATAGCTGCTATCGCTGCCCTAATCACCCTAGGGTGGCTATGGTTACAAAGTGAAGGCAGCAGCGCGCCTATCATGCTGCAGCCCTATTCACTACTACGAGTAGCCCCCTATGGAGTGCTCATTATTCTAGCTCTCTGTGGCATTAATGTGTTGATCACATTGGTGATTGGTCTTATCGCTGCTGGCCTGCTAGGAATGGTCGATGGTGGTTATGGGTGGCTACACTATAGCCGAGATATTGTGTCTGGCTTGATGAGTATGCAGGAGATAATGCTTCTGTCCATGCTGGTTGGCGGGCTATCTGGCCTCGTAGGTGAAGGGACCCAAAAGCTCTCTGATCAAATCTCTCGCTGGTTGGCACGACGACAAGCGGGTCAAAGGCTAGCGCAGTTGCTAATCGCTGCCATCGTGAGCCTATTCGATCTGCTGTTGGCCAATAATACGATCGCTATCATTTTTAGTGGTGATCTAGCCAGAGAGATTGCCAAGCAGTATCAGATCCCACCCCATTATAGTGCAACCTGGCTAGGTATCTTCTCCTGCGTGGTTCAGGGGCTTATTCCCTATAGTGCGCAGATCCTATTAGCGAGTGGCATCGCTGGCATCTCACCTCTTAAGGTCATCGGTCAGGTCTACTACTGCTATGCCTTAGGGGCTGTTGCCCTGTTAACTATTCTGGGTAAACAAATTGAGCGCCCCTCTAGGGGTTCTGCCGTTGAATGAGCGCCCCCCTTCAGTCGACTTACCCATCAGGAGTGGTTGGTCCGAGCCGACCCTGACAAGGGTATCCCCTTGTCATGATTTTTAGAGTGCTCATCACTGAGCATTAAACGGGGCATTGCAAACTCGTTTTTTTGTTGGTATCGCAACCACAATATTACGAGTTTTCCCTTATCAAATTATCAGAGTGCTGTTTCAGTACTGATAAATTTTTGTTTGCTATGGGTCCAAGTTGATCTTGTTCACCTTGTGCACCAATAGCTGCCATTTCTTCTGTTAGTTTATTGATATCTAAATACACGCCATATTTAATCCGGTTGATAAATGTTTTTTTATCCATCCAGTTTTCATAGGATTTACTGAATTCAGATGCTATGAAATTAATTACTTCTCCTTTTATCCTTGTCACTATTTCTTCATTTACCTTGCCTAGGTTATTATTTTTTAAGTAATTTACTACTGCATCTCTGAAAATAATGGGTAACTTTAATATAGGGTCTCTAAAGAGTAACTCTTCTATATAATTATTGAGTGCTTTATCGTCATTACATCTCCGAATAATATTATCGAAAACTTTCTGCGTGCTTAGATGATTTTGAAGGATAGAAAATACATCATTCTCTACCGAATCCATATGAGTAAATTCCTGAATTCTATTAGAAGGAATACATAACTTAGTTGTATTAAAATCCATTCTGAAACATAGAGGTACGAGAATAATAGGATTATTGAATAAAGCTTGAATATTATCTTGTATTAATAGGTTATTTTCTTTAAGTATTTTAAAAGCAGAAGAAATCTGCAATGACTCTGGATGATTACGAATGAGTTTTATATTATATGGCGTTAATAGGTTATTTTCTTTAAGTAGTTTAAAAGCAGAAGAAACCTGCAATGGATGCGGATGCTTCCGAGTGATTGCTGTAATAGCTTGGGCAGTGTCTCCAGCTTTGTCTAAGTGTATCCTAATTGGTTTGAAAACCCTTTGAACGCTACCGAGTAAGCTAGTGTCCCTACGGTTTGGAGGCGCTACCGTATCTTGTGTTAATAAATCAGCTTCGTTAAGGGTTTTAAAAGCCAAAGAAAGATCTGATGGATGTTGATGCTTACGAAGGCTTTCTATATTAACTTGTGTTAATAAATCAGCTTCTTTAAGGGTTTTAAAAGCCAAAGAAAGATCTGATGGATGTCGATGCTTACGAATGCTTTCTATATTATCTTGTGTTAATAGATCAGCTTCTTTAAGGGTTTTAAAAGCCAAAGAAAGATTTGATGGAAAGTGATAATTTAGGATGAATCCTTTATTATACTTTGTTAATAATCCAGCTTCCTTTAGAATTTTAAAAGCATAAGAAACAGCTGATGGCTGTGGATTATTTAGAATTCTTTCTATATTCTCTTGTGTTAATTCGTCAGCTTCTTTAAGAAATTTTAAAGCATAAGCGCTATCAATAGCAGATTTATTCCATAGAATAATTTCTATGTTATCTTGTGTTAACAAGCCATTTTTATTAAGAATTTCAAAAGACGTATTAATATCACGTGGACATTGATAGTTACAAATACTATTTACGTTCTCTTGCGTTAATAAATCAACGTCTTTAAGAGTTTTAAAAGCATTGAAAATATAACGTATATTACTGTAATATCTTTCACGTATTGCTTCATCCTTTAATAGTTCCGCGATAAGATTATGTTCTTGAAGATATTTCTCAATTGAGTCAAATACTTGTGGATGCATTTTCTCTTCACCTTTCATTATATAAACCAGGCTCTGTTAACAAAACAAGTTCAGACTTTTCAAGAAAGCTAACTTTAAAAAATGAAATAACTCAATTTCCAGTTTATTAAACCATAAAGCGATCCTTTTACTTTCTTTAATATGTGAAAAGAAATTCTCTATTCTAAAACGGGTTTTTTATCTTCCTTTATCCTTACCTTAAACACTGGGATAGGAAATACTATCATATCAGTTTGCTGATCTGAAAATAAGCAACGCCATTAACCTTAGCTAGAGATAATCCCACATGGATCTTAGTGCTGATTTATTTGCATCCTCATCCTATAAAAGGCTCTATTTATTGCTTAAAATCTACTTCTGTTAAGGGATAATTCCTAGGGTTTATTCCAATAATTTCATAATATCTTAACTAGTAAGATATATTTTACACTTCTTTTGTTAGAAGTGCAATACATTAACAACAATTTAAAGTTATTCATCGAGATCAGTCCCGTGAGAGCACAGCCAGGGCTATTGACGTTTCACATAGGTAGCCAAAAATCCGCAGGCCATAGCCACCGTGCTCTTGCAGGAGTAGAACTGGAGGTAACAAAACGGCTGCACCCCTCGATGCTGAGGATCATGCAAATGACTCTGATACTCTCTAAAACTCAGGTTAACTTTATAGTTAACTAGGGTGGAACAAGGCCAATGAAAAACGTACGATAAAGCATTTTTTCATCCACTCAGTGGGGTGCCGATAATCAACTGTTGGCGGAGCCGATGAATCTCATCCCGCAGCTGTGATGCCTGCTCAAACTCTAGATTCTGTGCATGGGTGTACATCTGTTGTTCTAGGCGATCGATCTGTTTTGCTTGCTCTGCAGGCGTTAACTGGGCCAGTGCTGTGAGCCGCTCATTGAGTGCTGAAGCGGCCTTTGCACCGCGCGCTTTAGGCTTCTTGCCCCACTCTAAAATATCGGTAATCGCCTTTTGTAGCCCCTGCGGAACTATATTATGCGCTTGGTTATGCGACCGCTGCTTAGCCCGACGCCGCTCGGTCTCCTCAATCGCCTGAGCCATAGAGTCCGTCACGGTATCACCATACAAAATCGCTTTACCATGCAGATGGCGCGCCGCACGACCAATCGTTTGAATCAGAGATCGAGTTGAACGCAAAAAGCCCTGTTTATCCGCATCTAAAATGGCGACTAAAGAGACCTCCGGAATATCTAAGCCCTCTCGCAGGAGATTGATCCCAACTAAAACATCAAAAACCCCTAACCGGAGATCCCGTAAGATCTCCATCCGCTCAACGGTGTCAATCTCTGAATGCAAATAACGAACTCTGACTTGGTGCTCTTCTAAATAACTCGTGAGATCTTCCGATAGCCGCTTCGTGAGCGTCGTGACCAAAACCCGCTCATCTTTTGCCACTCGCTGGTAGATCTCAGACAGCAAATCATCCACTTGAGTCGCCACAGGACGAACTTCAACCTCCGGATCGAGTAATCCCGTAGGCCGCACCACCTGATCGACTAAATCGTTACCAGATTGCTGCAACTCATACGGACCTGGAGTGGCCGAAACATACAGTATTTGTGGGGCCAACGCGGTAAACTCTTCAAAACGCAATGGGCGATTATCTAAAGCTGAGGGCAATCGAAACCCGTAAGTCACTAGCGTCTCTTTGCGCGACCTATCGCCACGGTACATCCCACCCAATTGAGGAATAGTGACATGGGACTCATCAATCACTAATAGGCCATCTGCCGGTAAGTAATCAAACAGGGTTGGTGGCGGCTCCCCCGCTTGTCGGCCAGAGAGATAGCGAGAATAATTTTCAACGCCAGAGCAGTATCCCAACTCCTGCAACATCTCCAGATCATATTGAGTACGCTGTACCAAGCGCTGCGCTTCTAACAATCTGTTTTCATTCAGTAGGGCTCGGTGACGCTCTGCCAACTCTTGTTTGATCTGCTCCATGGCTTCTAGAACGCGGGCGCGTGGCGTGACATAGTGATTTTTGGGGTAGATGGTATACCGCGGAACGCTCTGCTGCACCTGCCCGGTGAGTGGATCTAAGAGCGTTAAGTGCTCTATCTCTCCTTCAAATAAGGCAATACGCAACGCGATGGCTTCAGAATCAGCGGGATAGACATCAATCACCTCACCACGAACCCGAAAGGTTCCCCGCTGGAAGCTTTGGTCGTTACGTGTGTAATGCAGCTCCGTTAGGCGCTGTAGAATTGCTGTGCGATCGATCAGCTCACCTCGCCTCAGATGGAGCATCATCTGTAAATAGAGCTCTGGATCCCCTAAGCCATAGATTGCTGAGACAGAGGCCACCACAATAACATCTTGACGTTCAATCAGCGCTTTAGTGGCCGAAAGCCGCATCTGCTCAATGTGTTGGTTGATCGAGGCATCTTTATCGATAAAGGTATCGGTGCTTGGAACATACGCCTCTGGCTGGTAGTAGTCGTAGTAGGAGACAAAATACTCCACCGCATTGTCCGGAAAAAACGCTTTCATTTCACCGTAAAGCTGTGCTGCTAGCGTTTTATTCGGAGCCAAAATCAGCGTCGGGCGATTTTGCTGCGCAATCACATTGGCAATGGTAAAAGTCTTACCAGTCCCTGTTGCTCCTAAAAGGGTTTGATGTGCTAAACCATGGTGAAGCCCCGCCACCAACCGGCTAATTGCTTCAGGCTGATCACCAGCGGGTTTAAAGGGGCTCTGCAAGCGAAATGTTTTTGCTAACTGCTCGCTATTCATAGCCCTTGGCAACGATTTGAGCCCCTCTCATCGAGTGAACTACGACCTGGCTATTGAGAACGAGCCACGGTCACCATGGCGGGGCGTAACAGCCTGCCATGTAGACTATAGCCTTTCTGCATCACTGTGACGATATGATTGGGCTGGTACTCCTCTGAATCGACCAGCGTCATCGCTTGATGCCAGGCCGGATCAAAGGGCGTTCCGCACTCTCCAACCGCCTCAACCTTGAACTTACGCAAGGTATCCTGCAACGATTTAAAGGTCAATTCAATCCCTTCAACCATCGGCATTGCTGCGAGGTTGTCTCTATCAGCCAGTGCCACGGCCTGTTCAAAGCTATCGAGAACTGGCAGCAGGGCTTTGACAAACTTTTCTAAAGAAAATTGATGTGCTTTTTCCAGATCTTGGTCAAAGCGGCGTTGCAGATTCTGCTTTTCTGCTAGCTGACGCAGCTGGTTCTCACGTTGCTGCTGTTCATATATAGCCACCTGCGCCTGGAGCTGTTTGATCTGTTGCTCTAGAGAATTTTCCGCTACTGCTTCCGGCTCCCCTACCTCAGTGTGGCTTTCATGTGCTTCTTGAGTAGCGGTTCGGGGATTTTCAGTGGGTGCTGGTTGCATATTTTGCGGGTTATTCATTGGTCATTATACTCCATGATTTATCATTATCTCCGCCATGACGGCATGATTAGCCTCCGACGTACTATTTAGCTTATTATGGGGTTATACGCGCGTGTTTCAAGAGCTCTCTACGTAAGTTAATCAGCAACTCTCAATTTTATTGGACAAGTTAGTCATGGATAAAGAGTTTAAGACCATTGCCCTAGTGGGCCTACCTCGGAGCATCGATGGCGCTTCAACACACGTTTTGCTGTATCATTGGCTTAGCGATGCCGGATACCAGGTGCTCCTAGAACCACAGGTGGCCCAGGTAGTAGGGGTTAAACACGACAAGATCATGCCACTAGCCGAGCTAGGACAACAAGCAGACTTGGTGGTGGTCGTCGGCGGGGATGGCAACATGCTCAGTGCCGCACAAACATTGGTGCACTGCTCAACCCGATTGATTGGCGTTAATCGTGGTCATCTCGGGTTCCTAACCGATCTCGATCCCGATACAGCTCAACAGCAACTGGCTACCGTATTAACCGGTCACTATCAACAAGAACAGCGCCTCGTACTTAAAGCCACTGTCAATACGGCTGACCAACAGATTCAACAGCAGAGTTTAGCCTTGAATGAAGTGGTATTGCATCCTGATCAAGTGGCTCACATGGTTGAATGTGAGGTCTATATTGATAACCGTTTTGCTTTTGCCCAACGAGCAGATGGCTTAATCCTCTCGACACCCACCGGTTCAACCGCCTATTCACTCTCTGGTGGAGGCCCCATCTTAGCGCCCACCCTGAATGCCATGCTACTGATGCCGATGTTTCCCCAGTCGCTCTCAGCCCGTCCACTGGTCATCGATGGTGACAGCTCTGTTCAGCTCTATTTCTCAGCGCCACCGTACACTCATCGACTAACACTCACCTGTGATGGGCATATTGCACTACCGATACGGCCAGATGAACATGTGGTAGTCCGAAAAAGCGAGCACCAACTCTCCTTAATACACCCCACCGGCTATGACTATTTTAACCGCCTCAGTGCTAAACTAGGTTGGCTGAAAAAGTTATTTTAATGCTCTGCCAGTCCGCTTTAGGCAGCTCCAGAGTACCACGACCAGTGAAGAAGTCTCTAAATGACTGCCATAGAGACCATGATACTCTCTCTGATATCATGCAATCTTTAATGGGTTAACGTGAATCGTTTGGTGAAAGATGCCTTGGATTATTCTAGGAATTGCAGGTTTATTCGAAATAGTGTGGGCCATCGGACTAAAGTATACCGATGGATTGAGTAAACTTGGGCCAACTGTTGGGACAATAACAGCGATGGTGATCAGTGTAATCCTTTTAGCGATGGCTATGAAATCTTTACCGGTAGGGACGGCTTATGCTGTCTGGACAGGCATCGGTGCGATTGGAACCGTTATCATGGGAATTGTATTGTTTGGCGAGGTCGCTACCACAGCTAGGTTGATCTGTATTGGATTGATTTTTACAGGCATTATTGGGTTAAAAATCTCTTCTTAGCTCAGTGCGATTGATAGTTTATGGAGCAATGAAGAGCTGACCACTCTCCTATAAAATTTATATCGCTTGACAACGCTGTCATCAATGATACTAAAACAGCGATAGCCAGTGGCATTTCAACCTTCATGCATGATAAAACAGTTGTTTGAAAAGGGTACCCTCAAGTAAAGGATAAGATGGCTTCATGCTAACTCAGTTAACCATTCGTCACTATGCCCTGATTCAAGAGCTTTGCCTGGATTTTGGCACAGGGATGACCGTGATCACAGGGGAAACAGGCGCTGGCAAATCGATCCTAATCGATGCTTTAGGTCTCTGCCTCGGTGAGCGTGCTGAGTCCACATTAGGTCGTACTCACGGTGCCCGAACCGAACTATCAGCCTGCTTTCAGGTGGCCAACAACCCTCAAGCTTACCAATGGTTGGTTCAACAGCAGCTGCAGCGTGACGACTCCTGTATTCTACGCCGTGTCCTCACAGCCGATGGCCGTTCACGTAGCTTTATTAATGGCACACCGGTCCCACTGATCCAGTTGCGGGAGCTGGGTGACTGCTTAGTGCAAATTCATGGTCAACATGCGCATCAGCAGCTGCTTAAAAACCGCCAGCAGCGGGAACTTCTGGATCAATTTGCTCAGCATCACCAGTTGGTTGAAGCGCTACGCCATGCAGTTCAGCAGTGGTTAACGACCCAACGCTGCTACCTGCAACAGCAACAGCAGGCTGAAGCTGCGACGGCACAAGCTGAGTTACTGCGATATCAATTAGAAGAGCTGCAGGAGTTTGCAGCACAACCTCATGAGTATCAAAACCTTGTCGAGGAGCATCAGCAGCTAGCACGCTATAGTGACCGTCTGCTGCTGAGTCAGCAACTACTCCAGTGTCTCGTGGAGAATGATGACCACAACCTCTCAACGCTATTAGGTCAAGCTACTCAGCAGATGCGGCAGCTGCTCAAATTGGATGAACGTTTAGTCAATCTACTGAGCATGCTGGAAGAAGCCGCTATCCAGGTGACTGAAACTGCTCATGAATTACAGATCTATTATGACCGTTTAACCCTTGATCCTGAACGCTTAGCTTATTTGGAACAACGCATCGCTAAAACGATTCAATTAGCCCGTAAACACCAGATTGCCCCTGAAACGCTGCCTGATCGACATCAGCAGCTGCAGCAAGCGTGGGAAGCATTAGAGCAGCAAGCAGTTGACCAACAGGCGATCAAACAGCAATTAGTGGCTGATCGGGCTGCCGTTCAGCAGGCTGCAGCCACTCTCACGCAGAGCAGGCAACAAGCAGCAGAGATCCTAGCACAGCGCTTAACAACCACACTGCAGCACTTGGCTCTACCGCATGCGCAGTTTGCTATCACGATTATCCCCAATCCGCCTGATCAGTGGAGCACACAAAGCGGTGACCGGGTAGAGTTTTTAGTCACCACTAACCCTGGCCAGCCACTACAACCTTTGAGTAAAGTGGCCTCCGGCGGCGAACTCTCTCGCATCGCACTCGCTATCCGACTACTCACTGCCCAGAAGAGAGCGACCCCCTCCCTGATTTTTGATGAAGTTGATGCAGGTATTAGCGGCCGCAGCGCTTTGGCAGTGGGCCAACACCTGCGTCAACTGGGCGAAATCACTCAAGTGTTCTGTGTTACCCACTTACCTCAGGTGGCAGGTTGTGGCCACCACCACTTATTAGTCAAAAAACAGAGCCACCCTTCTGATACGACGATTCAACTCAAGCCGCTGGAGATGGAGCAACGGTTACAAGAGCTAGCACGATTAATTGCCGGGGCTACTATTACCCCTCAGACCTTAGCCACTGCTCGAGAACTATTAGTGACCGGCTAAAAAATCAGGTATTCTTTTACATTGTATGTGGGCTTGATTATGATCTTGGCCCTAATAGACGAATAAAGGTTCTCATCAATGACACAGGGTCATTTCATTTCTGTCACCATCCTGGTAATGCTACTGTTCTCTACAGGTTGTTCAACCCTAAAACGGCTGGTCTACCGCATTGACGTGAACCAAGGCAACTACTTGGAACAGCACAACCTCAAACAGTTGAAACGCGGTATGACCAAAGAGCAGGTGATCTTTCTGTTAGGGACTCCAGCGCTCCGTGATCCCTTTACCCAAGATAACTGTTGGCACTATCTATTTCGCCGGCAGTGTGCCCATCAAGTGGCGACCCAGAACAATTTGAAATTAACTTTTAATACTCAAGGTCGTTTGGAACGCATTGAGGGTGACTTTCCATGGCAAAAGTCACAGTTAAAGGCAGCGGCAGCCGTTAAACAGCCTCAGAGTGCCATCCAGTCCGCTCACTAACGGCGAAGCGCTCAGGAAGCCGACGAACCGTCGCTTAAAAAGAGAGATTTGCTCTCTGGGGGAGTATCCTAAGGGAGAACAGAGGATGGAGATCGATTACCGATCACCCCTATTTTTTTGCTGCAGAGCTCTCTGCCGACGTATCTCACGTGGATCAGATATCAGTGGCCGATAGATCTCTATTCGATCTCCAGATCGCACGGTATCGGTCAGTGCCTTTTGGCAGCCATAGATCCCGACAGGATTTTTAGTCAAATCAAGGTCGGGATAGCGGGTTAATACTCCAGAGTGTTGGATAACCATAGCGATCGTGCTCATGCTAGGGACCTGCAACATTATCATAAACTGCTGGAGTGGCGAATCAGCATAGACCAGTTCAACCGTCATGGTGGCATCCATAGATCACTGCAGCTCGTTGGATAAAAGCTGTTGTCATATCGTTGACTACCTTCTTAAACAGGCTACCAACTAGATAATCCAGCCAAGAGCTATTCAGCTTACACTGCAGATCGAACGTTACCTGGCAACTGTGTGGTGTGAGTGGCCGCAGATACCATCCGCCACTAAAGTGGCGCACGGGTCCCTCAATCAGCTGCAGTATGATGGACTCATTGGGGACTAAGTGATTTTGAGTCGTAATTGTTTTTTGAAAACCTGCATGTCTAAGCCACAGTGAGGCCGTGACCTGATCCCCCTGCTCCGCTAACACTCGAGCTGCCACGCAGCCTGGAACAAAAGCTGGGTAAGCTGGAATATCATTGATCAGCTGATACATTTGTTGTACGCTGTGGCGAGCATATACTGTGCTTTTAATAGGCGACATGTTGATAAAGTAGAGTGATGAACCTCCCTGGCAGGATAACACTACCGCATTAACAAAGCGAAATTTCGTAATCAATCCCTGTTTTTTTGCTGATAAAATCTCTAGCTTGCTTTCAGTAATCTCTTATAATCAATCCTCAATCGACCTTATGGATCAATTACCCTATCATGTCTAAACAGAGTGCCAAGCAATCTAGTGATCACCGGGTGATTGCCCAGAATCGCCGTGCGCGTCATGACTACTTCATAGAAGAGACCTTCGAAGCGGGCTTAGTCTTACATGGCTGGGAGGTTAAAGCCCTTCGTGCAGGAAAAGCCAATTTGACTGATAGTTATGTCCTACTAAAAAATGGCGAAGCCTGGCTACTGGGGACCACTATCACACCACTGAGCCTGGCCTCTAGCCATGTTGTCTGTGATACTACCCGCACTCGTAAACTGTTACTAAAGGAACGGGAGATCAGCGCTCTCTATGGGAAAATTAATCGGCAAGGCTATACAGCGGTAGCTCTCTCTTTGTACTGGAAAGGCGCCTGGAGTAAAGTGAGTCTTGGCGTTGCCAAGGGCAAAAAAGATCATGATAAAAGAGATACCATCAAAAATCGAGAGTGGCAAGTTGCCAAAGCACGCCTGTTAAAAACCCGACAGTAACTGAGCCTGTTCAGTTCTTCCAGATCTGAGCTTACACTGTGCTAAACGCTGTTGAGACTTGACGCCAGCCTCGAAAATGCTATACTGCAGGTGTACTTGGGGCTGATTTTGGATTCGACGGAAATTGCGATCTTCAAGGTGCATGCCGAGGTGCGGTAGGCCTCGTAAAAAGCCGCAAAACAATAGATGCAAACGACAACGTTCACACTGCCTACAACACTGATAATGAGGTGTTGCTCGCCGCTTAGTTGCGGCTAAGGCCCATCAGCTCGGCACCTGCCTGCAGTGAAGAGCAACATGGTGGTCACTATTTAGTAGGATCGCGTTAAGGCCGTGCTTTAGGCTAAAAACGTTAAACTAAAATAAGCTCTATCTCTGATAGCCTGCCGATCGGCGATCACAGACGAAAACAGATGATCAGGCTAAGCATGTAGTACTAAAAAGTGAGGGTTTACGGACGCGGGTTCAAATCCCGCCAGCTCCACCATTCTCCAGACCTCAGCCGTTCTCTGCTGAGGTTTTTTTATGCCCCACCCGTGCTATTGGGCACGCCCTGCTGACCTTTCTGGACCTCGCCTCCCGCCCCCTTCCCTGTTAGCCCCCTATTTTGTTCTCTGAAGGCCAATGTTCTCCAAAACGAGAGAGCGGAGAAATTTCGAAGGCCGGAAGCGACTATTTTTTTATTCCTGATAAATCAATCCAGTACTTACAGACCCAGCGACGCCGTTGATTCCAGCATTGCCTATACGCCGAGCCCCCCCGCAGTGAGCCCCTCATAGCTCGAAAATTGTTGCGATTTTAGCTAAAACTTCTTCCATGATGAGTGCAGGGACGGTTTCTAATCTGCGGCCATTTCTCGATTTTATATCAAGAACCCGAGGTTGGTCACACCGGATAACCCCTGTACAGTGGATCCCAGCGCCCATTAATGAAACGACAAAACCCGCCGTGCGAGCAAAGTTCCCTCCGTTAGTAATAGGTAATACAACAGGTGCTTTAGTCATACGATTAAAGGAGAGCGGTGATACCACCAGGACAGGTCGGGTACCTTGCTGCTCAAGGCCCACACTAGGATCTAAGGAGACTAAATAAATATCACCTCGTTCCATTAAATTAACTCTCTACCAAGAGGCCCGTTATCTAGCCAAGCGAGCTCTTCTGGAGTGAACTCTGCAGAGGGATCACATTGAGAAAGGAGTTCCTCCAAATGATAGCGTGGTCGTAACGTAGGTTCGACCACCAAACGACCGTGATCAATGGCTAGACCCACTGTTGAGCCAGCCTGCAGCTGCAGTACATCGAGGAGTGCAGGCGGGACAGCCAACATAATGGAACCCCCGACTTTTCTAAGATTTGTTGTGTGCATACCCCCCCCAACTGTGCTTTTATTATATCAAAATATAACTTTATTGCTGAAGAAGATCAACGGGAAGCTCACCTTGTTTCTTATGTCGGGAGCTAACCACCATAAATACTAAGATACAAGTGCAACAGGCTATTGATCGAATAGTGCGTTAACTGTCAGAATATTTCACAGTTCTCAAGCCATGAGCCTAATGCCTCTAGGAATTCATTAATATATCACGGCATTAATGCGTTATCATTTAAAGCAAGGCAACTGCAAACTTCCTCTGGTACTGCCACTGCTCGTCTATCATGGCCACTCATCCCCATACCCTGTTTACTCAGAATTATGGGATCTATTTAACCAACCACAGTTAGCAAAACAGATCATGTTTAAAGCGCACCAAATTATCGATATTTCATCCATGACCGACGAAGAGATCGCCTCTCATGGAGCGGTTGCCTTGCTGGAATGGCCACTGCGCGATGCCAAAAACCAGGGAGAGCACTTTCTAGATAAAGTAAAAAGCCAGCTGCACCAGCTATTTTCTAGTGATAGTCTGGATAGTTTTCCTGACTTTAAGATGGCCCTTTATAAGTATATACTATTAACGTACAGAGGGTCAAAATCACTTGATGAGGTGATCTACGAGCTGACCCAGGTAGCACCGGAGTAGAAAAAAGCGATGTTAACAGCAGGGCAATCAGGGAAAGCAAACCTGGGCTAGCAATTAAAATCACAAAAGCCCCTGCCGATTGAGATCTCTGAAGCTCCTCAGTAAGGATCGCTAGCCATACAAACTATCCCTATTCCTTTACCGGTCACTTTTTCAGAAAAATCTATCTCAGGAAATGAGTTCCAAACCCTCTTGATAGAAGAGATCATCGCCCTAATCCAAAGGGCATACCCGAATAATATGACCGTCAGGATCTGCGGCGAGGAAAGTAAGACCAAAGATTTCAGTGTACGGTTCTCGCACGATCTTAATATCGTGGTTCTCTTGCCACTCCTTAAAGAGCTGATCCACATCTTCGCTGGATGGCAACATAATACCGATCTCAGAGAATCTCGGAACAGTGATATCTGGCTTGGTTCCACCTGTCCAAATGGCAAACAGTGCTTCACCATCGATAGTAAATGCCACATAGCGGGAGCTCAAAAACAGCGGCTCAGCATTGAACAGTGTCTTATAAAAGGCCGTTGAACGTTCAATATCAGAGACGTAGAGAAGCTGAAGGTTGGGTTTTGGGGATAGTGTCTTCATATCAATTTAGTGCGATATAGTTGCCGTCTGCTGCTGTTGAGGGTGAGATTGGCGGCTGGATGACCAGCCAATCAATGCAGGCGGGATAACTCTTTCTGTGCTAGCCCAGTGATCTGCGTAATATCTTCTAGTGCCATGCCTCTATCCAACAGACGCTTAGCAATCTCACGCTTCTCTTGTTCCACCCCCTGTTGCACTCCCTGGTGTAGTCCCTGTTGCACTCCCTGTTGTAGTCCCTGTTGTCGTCCGCGCTGCTCTAATTGTTGTCCTGCTGTTAACATAAACCCTTTCTCCTCTGGAACTGCTTGTATCAGCTCTGAAATCACTTCAACTGGTGATTTGCTGCCTCGATAGGTTCCGATAGTATACCTAAAAAGCGCCAGTTTAAAGTCAGGGTGTTGTTCCAATGCTTCATGATAGGATAGACGCTTCAGCTGCTGTTTGGTTTTATCTAGAAAGTGCTCTCCCTTCTGGTAGGCATCACGCAGCGGCCACTCCAGCAACGAAACCGCGCCATGAGAGGCGATCACCTCATCTGTCATCTCCGAAATATCGATGAGTTGATGCGCTTTAAACATGAGTTGCTCAGCACACTGCCGATTGTCAAACAGATCCCAGAGCTCCGCCGACACTGGGTAGGGGGATCGCCTGCCATGATAGATGACTATAGGCAATACCAGCGGCAGTGTGCGGTTGCCCTGCTTTAAATGGTAGCGCATTAATGCCGTGGTGTATTCGTGCACTCTTAATGGCATGAGACGATGGGCGGTGGATTGGTGCTCGATAATCAGGTACAAGCTTCCTGCTCCCCGTTTCAGGGTGCAGTGAAAAATGACATCACATTGCAGCTTTTTAAGCGGGGCTGGTAACGGCTCAGGATTCACCAACGTTAACGTTGAAAAATCCATGAATTCCTGAATAAATTCTGGACAATACAGCTTTAGAAAAGCGATGGCCAGCGGCTTTTCTTGCATAAAACTTTTGAAAAATAGATCGTGAGTTTGATTTTTTGACATTCTTCAGCCCTTCTTCAACCACGCTTATCTGACAGCGCTGTGGGGACACTCAGTTTGAGCATGCGGCAAGCGCTACCTGGGCACCAGCTTCACCGCTGGCTGCTGGAAGCAGGCTCACAGAATAGGGAAAAATCCCTGCCTAAGGCAGGGCTATTCAGAGGGGGGCAGAAGCCCCGGCGCTGCGATGCGCGCGGGGATTTGTGGGAACTCACCTAACACGCCGTGGCCAACCTCACGGGGGTGGCGCCGGCGCTCGGCTCATGACGCTTAACTGGCGAGGGGGTAGCTGCTCAGCTGAGAGCTGGTGGGAATGAGGATGCTGCTGGCGTTGGTCAACAGGGCGATTGGGGCGGCTTGTCCGACGGCGCTGTAGTAGAACTGCCGCTGGAGGATCCCTGAGGGATCTTCGGCTGCGATCGCTTGCGTGAGCTGGTGGACGGTGACGGTCACGGGCATCTCATCCTCTGCTGGGATCAGGGTGAGCTGGGCGGTGTTGGGGGCTCTTAAGCTGCCACTGGCGTCACTGATAATCCGGATCGGTGCGCCCTGCTCTTCGGCTTGATACGCACTATGACGACCGGCAGGAAGAGCATTGACGTCGGCATTTTTCAGATCAAAATCGATCGCTAAATCGCTGCCGGTGATTTCGATAATCGGCGCCGGGGTGCTGGACTTCGGTAGGATAAACTGCCCAATCTTCACCTGATTACCACTGCTGAGGTGGAACGCTAACTGCGCCGGTGTGGTGCCGAGCTCAAAGGTTACTTTGCCAATCGAGACTTTATAATTGCCGTTGATAGTGAGTTGTGATCCGGGGCCGCATTTGACTTCATCTAGCTGTAGTGTGCCGCTGCCGTTGAGGGTGACGCTGCTGCCACGCCCCTTGGTGAGATCAATTACGCCATTGACGCTCAGTTGCGGGCTGTCGAGGCTCACCTTGGCGCCGGAGTTGGCCAGTAGGATGTCATTCAGGGTGAGTGGATGCTCTACCTTAATAGTGGCGCTGCCAGCATTCATGATGGACAGCACATTGCGCAGCCCTTTGGTCTGGGTGTCACCTTTAATCGTCAAGGCGTGTCCTTCATTCAGCGTCAGCGTTCCCTGATGGTTGAACTGCGCGGAGTCGAGCTGTACGGCGCGCTCTCCTGAAGTCTTAATCGCCAGCGCTCCCGAGGAGCTCCAGCGGCTGCCGCTCGCGAGCTGTACCGCGGCGCCGGTCGCTTGCTGGCAGTCGCGGGTGGTGGTGGTCTGGTTAAGATCAAGAGTGGCTCCCCCGCTCAGCACCACTGCTGGCTGCGTCTGCGTGGTGACCGCTAATCTCCCTTCGATGGTGGCGTGGCCCTTTTTGGATAACACCATCCCCTGCTCTTGGCTCGTCAGCTGCAACTGGCCTTGATGAGTGAAGTCGGCGTCCTCAATCTGTAAGGCACTATTTTCACTGGTGATGTCACTCACCTCCTCTCCACTGCCACGGATAGCCACGACAGCATCTGGTTGTAGGGAGATCCCGCGATCGCCTTGAATGCTGAGTGGCCCTTGATGCTCAAATTGGGCGGCTTTAACCTGAATTGCCGTGCTAAATGGACTCTCCAAAGAGAGCTGTTGACGAGAATTCCAACTAGCGCCGGCTCCAAGATCAATGCTAAAAGATCGTTTGGAGCTAATAGTAGTTGGCCCTTTGAAAGTCGCACTGCTCAGATTAGTTACTTTAACGCCTACGCCTGTTTCAGTTTGAACAGTAGCTGCTTTAGGCACCGTCAGCTGGCTCTTATCACTGATATCAATCCCAATTTTCCCAGCATTGGCTGCTAAGGCATCACCCACCGTCAGCTGACTTTTATCACTGAGTTTAATCCCAACATGCTCGGCTTTGATCTCTAAGGCGTCATTCAGGATTAATTGGCCCTGATTATTTAAATAAAGGCCTGTCTCACTTTTGCTATTGGCAGTAGTACGCCCAGTAATGGTCGCTAGGGCATGAGATATCGATATCCCAGACTTTCCTCCCTTTGCTAACAGCGTTCCTTGATGATTAAAAGATTCAGCAGCGTCAATTGCCAGTGCCGTTCCTTGGGCAGCCTGCAGGGTCATGGGACCTTCTGAGCTAAAGCGGCAGATATTACCCACGGATAGGCCATTGTCTTGTCCAGAAAGAGTTATTTTCCCCGGACTCTTAATAGAAAATTGGCTGATATCCTTTAAATAAAGACCAGTCATTGCGTGAACAGTGGTATTACCATTAATGGTAGCGATTCCTCCGCTAATAGACAGAGCTTTCGCGGTACTACTAGTGGCATCAACATCCCCCTGATGGTGCCAGCGGCCAGTAGAATTGACTGTAATCGCATTTACACTGATGGTATCGATCACCAGATGCCCCCCGGTGCTTTGATTTTCTTTGATAATTAATGGCTGATCACTGGCAGCTTTGGAATCGGCGGCTTGGTCGTTTTGGGGTTGGTTCATTATTATCTCCTGGTCAGGTAAACAATATGACGTTAAGGGCTTATCAGCGATAATTGTGGCGTCTGTTCGGATGGCGAAATGGGGAATGCTAATTTTTATTGATTGACTTCCGGATAAAGTAACCAGCCACCCTCCCTAGCGGCCCGATTGTTTCGTCACCGTGGCCCATTGGCCCCTGAATGGATTGGCCTCCACCCGAAAAATTCTTTGCCTCTCCAGGGGCCTGCTTTTTGATCACACCTTTGCCTAGAAGTCATGGAAGTCATGAGTGAATTTTCTAAGTAGTTTGCAGGTGCTTACTTATTGAATGGTAATAGTCCTATTCTCTAAATTGAAAAACCATCTCTACCCCTTTACCCCCATTGTCACCAGCACAAGAATTCACTACTTCTGTCACTTTGGATTCAACTTTAATCTCATCTCCTCCGATTATAATTGCCAAAAAATTTCCAGAATGCAGTAAATTTTGGGCTATTTTTGCGCAAGCATCACCGGGCACTTTATCGTAGGTGAGATCAAATCCGATTTCATTGTTTTCACCTACAGATGTAATATTAATCTCACCCTTCCATTCATTAAATAATACGTCTTTTGAATTATTATTCTCAGTTACCTGAGAGATTGCCAGTGATTTTGGAACCATATTCGCTTTAATTAGAGAAGCTATTAAATTTTCTTGATTTCCATAACCCGTAGCACCTCGTAATGAACGGACTGATGTAAATATCTCTAAAATATTAGCCATCGCTGAAGTAGTGGTCGAAGCGGAGAACAGCTGCCCCATTTTACTGGCGGATAGTGCGATAATGGAGAAGCCGACGACCAGAACGATAATGAGCTCTAGGGCGGTAAAGCCGCGGCGTTTAACTGCTTTGATTGGATGGTGCATCATAGATCCCCTGGTTAACCCTTTTAATTATTGATTGACTGACGATTGAATTGCATCTTGTATCCCACCGGCACCGGCAATCACCAAAAGCATGGTGACACCCACGGCCATCACCCCGACGACCAAAATTAACTTTGCGATGCGTTGAATATACGCGACGGTCTCCTCCAACCAGCGATGACCAAACTTCGCCATCGCCACATCGAGGCCACTATAGGCGGAGATCACCGCCAAAAAGCGGTTCGCCTTTTTATCGGGGAAGTGATAACCGGTATCGGTTAACGCCTCACCGAAGTTTTTACCCACGGCCAACTCCTCGGCCACCGCCTCCAAGCGGGTGCGCAGCCAGGGGTTGGCTTGCTCCAGCAGCTGGTTTAAGGCCACATTCAGCCGCATCCCCGATTTAATCAGCGCCGAAATATTCAGTAAAAAGGTGGCCCCATGCACCATTCGGTAGATGGACCAGGGGGGAATCCGATCTAACCAGATCCGCACCGGGCTACCCAACCAGCTGAGGCTGCCCAATGAGGCCACGATAACCACCACCAAGCCCCCCACCGTCAGTAGACCATAGTGCTGAACATAGGTGGCCAACTCATAAAGCAGGGCTGCCGGGCCGCTCCATTTCGCCGGATCGACCACCTGCGCCAGCTTCGGTACCAACTGCGTGGCAATCATATTCAGCAAAAAACCGGTCAGCAGAAACAGCACTGAGGGGTAGGTGACCGCACCGGCAATCGCGCCGATAATCTGCTTTTGGGCCAGCATAATGCACTCGGCGTCCGCAAAGGCCTCATCCAGCCTGCCCGAGGCTTCACCCGCCTGCAGCAACATCCCCTCCTCCATCGGCACCCAGCGGGAGAGCGCTTCGGTAAATGGCAACCCCTCGGTCATGCTGTCGATACACTCCTGGATCACCATAGCGACGCAGTGATAGGGCTGCTGGCCATCGTTGCTATACACCCGATAGAGCTCGTTTAAGGCTTCGTTTAACCGCACCTGATTGCTGACCAGCAGCGTCAATGAGCGATAGAAATCTAAGCGCACACCACTGCCAAAGGAGAGCTTCGCTAAATAGGCATTGAGTCGATAAATCCACGCTTGCCAATCTTCCAGCGCTAGCTGCATCGCTTCTCTCCTCTACGGGCCGTTAAGAGATCATCATCCAGGATGCAGACATCCTGCTCGCCATCGCTGGGATCGACGACACCGCGATTGATCAACTGAATCAGATTGTGATTTTTGGTGATCCCCCCCAGCTGCTCTAACCAGTAGCGGCGCGCTTCGTTTTTGCCCGAACGAATAAAGGCCTCCATTAGTCCAGCATCCGGCTCAATCACTTCGGCGACCACCGTCCGGCCATTGATGCCGCTATCGTGACACTGCGAGCAGCCTGGGCCACGAACATAGACTTGCTCTACTTGGCAGTGGTTGGCAACCCGAGCTTGCAGCTCCGGGCTGCAGAGAGCGGCCTGCGGCAGATAGGGCTGCTTGCAGTGATCACAGAGCTTTTTGGTTAACACCTGGTTGATCAATCCGGTAATCAAGGCTGAGTCGCCTAACAGCGACGGGGAGATCCCAATATCTTGCAGCCGGACCAGAATGGAGAGGGCATCATTGGCGTGGACGGTGGTCCAGACCCCATGCCCAGTCATCGCCGCCCGAAAGGTGGCTATCGCTGAGGAGCTGTCGCGGATCTCCCCACACATCAAAATATCGGGATCGAGTCGCATGGCGTTGGATATCGCACGCGCCCACTCGCGGCTCACCGCATCATCGTCATCTTTATCGCAGAGTATCGGCGTCTGCACCGCGCCATCAATCCGATATTCCGGAGGATCTTCTAAGGTTAGAATGTGTGCTCGCTGCTGACGCTGCTCAATAATGCGCTTTAAGAGACACTCCAGCGTGGTGGATTTTCCGGAGCCGGTGGGCCCTGAGAGGATATTGATACCGAAGCGGCGGCTGGCCATATGGTTAATCACCCGTACCTGCTCGCTCAGATAACCCAGCTGCTCTAATTGAAGTTTGCTGCTGCCGCGATCATAGAGCAGCCGGATCACCATCAGGAGGCCACTATCGGTCGGGCGCGTGGCGACCCGCCCGCCATAGAGCCCACTACTTTTTAAACTGGATGCCATCAGTCGTGCATCTTGACTGCGGTTTGGATTGAACACCGGCTCAGCCACATCACACATGGTTTGATAGATGGTGGCACAGAGATCCTGCCCATCTTCTCGAGAGAGCTCTGAGGCGGTGGTGAGTTCGCCATGGATCCGAAATTTAATCCGGGTGGAGACTTCGCGGACAATAATGTGAATATCACTGGCCGTGGATTGGATCGCTAGGCGCATCAGCTCGAGCACCTGCGCTTGGCGGGTTGAGTGCTTGTCACTCCCCTTTCCAACCGCCGCTTTGCTATAGAGTGCGGCTATCAACTCTATGCTGGTGAGTGTGATTTTATAGGTAAACTGCTCCCGCCGCAGCTTATCGATAAATGCTAAGACCCAGTAAGAGCGCTCATGCGAGTTGGAGATATAGAGATCCCCCGCCGCGGTGAGGCAGATAACCTTTCTGGCCTCAGGCATGAGCTCATAGCGCTCGCCTTCGGCCGTTAAACAGTGGAGCGCTATACCCTCATCTGCCATCACTGCGGGCTCCCAGATCGTGTTAAAGCCATCTGCTCACCCGCCTTATTGAAATAGCGACGGCGAGATGGTTTTTAAGGGGGTGAAGGGAACGGCAGTGACTGAGCCTGCAACGGTGTAGTGCTTGCCCCCCTTTTCGACCTCGACTTTCTCTAAACTGATGAGTTTGACCTTCTCACCACAGAGCAGCATGTCGCCAGCTTTGGCATCCACCTGTGTGATTTGATTGTAAGAGAAGGTGGCAAAGCGCTGTTTTTTGACACCATATACCGCATTCAGCATTAAAGTGCCAATCCCAGTTTGGCTACAGATCTCATTGTTGATCCCTTTGACTGCATTCATCTCATTCAGCTCCCGCTGTAACTTGGCGTGCTCTAGGGCCACTTTCAGTAACAGCGACTTTTGCTGCAGAGTGCTGATATCGCCAATCCGTTCCCCATCTGCTCCCAGTGAGGAGGGGATGCAGACGAGGAGGCTCAGTGTCACGATCACTAAGGCAGTAATAGGTTGAACAGCTCGCTTATTCACCATAAACTTCTCCAGAAATTTTCCAGGCTAATACCCCTTCCAGGGAGAGTGTGGCAGTTAACTGGTTAATGACGACGCCATCTAGGTTGAGATCTTGTAGCAGCAGCAGCGGCGAGGTTTGACTCACCAGCTCAAAGTGAGCGCTTTTCTTGTTCCCTGTGAGCACATCATCGACTCGGCCGGTCGCAATGCCCATCTGTATTTTGCTTAAGAGATCTTGAGTCAAACCGAGCAGCGGCTGCAGCTGCTCTTGTTGGCGCTGGTTAACTATCTGGATGGGTTGATCAATCTGCACACCCTCGCTCCCCTTGATAAACTGATAGTGCTCACGGTAGGGCTCTGGTAGTGCGGCTAAAAACTTTTTGACGGTGCTCCCGGGGCCCCGCTGGTAGATCGCTTTAGCACTCTTCGCATCACACAAAAACCCCGCCGCCTGCCAGCCGCCAATGCTGATCGGATAGCGGGTGATCGCTTGTACGCAATGGTGCAGGAGCTCAGCGGCCGGCGGCTGCTGCCGCCATACCTCTCGTACGACCGAATCTTTTTGGCTCTGTAGCGCTTGGAGCTCCCGTAAGCGCGCGAGCCGTGCGGCCTCGGCCTGCTTTCGCTGATACTGGTGCCAATTCACGATGGCCACTGCTGCGATCAGTAGGAAGATCCCCAACCGCAACCCGATCCGTTTGGATTGTTGATTGAGCTCTCGGATATACAGCAACCGCCGGTTCGCTTTGGGCATTATCCCTTCCAACAAAGGAGCAATGGTTAAGGGCTCACCCCCTAATGAGAGCGCTGCCGGGGCATAAATCGTTTGCCAATTAAAGAGTGATTTATAGTTTTCAAAGTACTCCAGAACCGAGTCAGCATTAGCGAACAGGGCATCACATCCGGGAACCACCTGTCCCCCCTCAATCCCTAAGAGTAAATAGCGCCCCTCACTCACTTCAAAAATACCCAACCAATCAGGGCCCAGCTTATCAATAAGCAGTAAAGCGAGGCTATAGTAGCGCCTGTTATTAGGGAGTGACTTAATCAGGCCGCATTGGGCTTTTTTGGCCTGTTGGTGAATAATAAAGTAGTCAGCCTGCTCTTTTTTAACCAGCTGTTTAGTCTCCTGCCTTAAGTTTTTTAAGGAGGTTAACGGCTGCCAAATTAGGCCGCCGACGGCAACGTCATTGGCACGTAAAGGAATCAGTAGCACAGAAGTCTCGGTCGATGGCTGTTGCATCACTACTCCATAACCATTGGGGTGATCATTATGACAATAATGCTCCGTTTATTTTCAGAGCTCACGCCACCGCCGAATAACCAGTTGCTAGCACTGCCCGTGCCTTTACGGTCAGAGATTGTATTCGTCTGTTCAAAGCCAGATAACACTAACGTCTGCCCCGATCTTAATTTAACCTTTTGCGAAAATATCCGATTATCGATTTCAGGGACCTGTATTTGATTGTCACCACCGGCCGAAATCGGTTTAATGCTCTTGAGTTCACTGAGATTAATTGAGTATTGCAACAGCAGTTGATTATCAGGCATCACAAACGGCAGCAAATTCATATTAAAGCCGCTGGTCACTGTCCCCGGAGTGAGCGAGAGCGTCTGCCCTACCCCGGCGGTACTATTACTCTCTACCCGGGCTAAATAGCTGGTCTGAGTCGCTACTTGGACCGGCACTGGCTGCAAATTCAGCGTGGTGACTGAAGGCGAAGTAATCAGTGATACTTTGCCTTGCGTTGCTAACGCATCTAGCAGTAGCTGTGAGGTATTAAAATTTCCGTCCAGAATATTGACCGTCGTATTCAAGCCTTTTCCTGCCTCGATCCCGCTGAGCGCTCCTTTAAAATTTGTTCCTATATTTTTAGTTTTATAGATCAAGTTCCAGTTGATATCGACTTGATTTTTATCATTCAGGGCTATCGCCATCACTTTAACGTTCAATAATACTTGTTTAGTAATGGAGCGGTTTTCTGCATCGATATAGCGTTGAATCCGATTCAGCACTTCGGGTGTATCGGTCACAGTAATCGTGCCGGTGGCGCTAGAGCTCGATAAACGACCAAATCCGGGTGTTAACATCGATTCAATACTTTTACTGATATCTTGCACCATGGCACTCTTGAGTGTGACCGAGGTAGTTTGTGAACTCTGTCCCTCTCCACGACCACCACCCCCTCGGCTATCTCCTTTGAGTCCAGCATCAATCCCGGACTGCACCACGGATTTCATTTCAGTTTCTGAAGGAATGGCATAAATATAAAAAGTCCGCGAATCGACGTAATAGAGATTAATTTCACCATCACTGTACTTCCAAGATAATCCCAGTGATGCAGCAACGACATCTAATAGTCCATCTAATTTCCCTTCCCAGCGGATCCCGGTAATTTTTTGCGATTCACTGACACCTTGTCTTAATCCAACCCGTTGATCCTTTTTGCCGACGATACCTCCACTCAGCTTCGCTTCGGCATCTGGAGTTATTCGGACCGGTAGGCCACACAATTTATTTATTAACGTGCTGAATTCATTCAAAGCCATGGGGGTTCCCGTGGCAAAAGTAATTTCACAGTTGATGGCGTTTGGAATACGCTCTTTCACGATCTTAATCGCTTTTTTAGAGACCCAGGGTTGACTATGCACTCGAGTCTGCCTTCGCTGTGGGTGCTGGAGCTCTTTCAGCAACTGATCACTCTGCTTCTGGGTCTCACTGATCTGATCGGCGTTCTTTCTAGCATGGTAAAAAGCAGTGCAGCCGTTCAATAGAAGCATGAGACACGGCAACAGCACACGGGTTAAGGACATAGTGGCTCCGTCGACCAAGAACATCAATGGGAGATAACAGACAACTGCTGCTGCGGGTAAATATCTAAATAAAGTGGGTATTCAGCCTCTTTGTACGCATGAATGAACTCATTCATTGCTTGCTCAAAGGTTCCTTTAAAACAGACTTGAGCCAAAACAGGATAGTCATACTCTGACTGCCATTTTATCGACCAACCGGAGGTTTTCCCCCAAGTGATCAGTGACTCCTTCAAGGTATTTCCCGATTGGGCACACCAGGTTTTTTCAGGGAAAACAGCCTCTGCTTGAACCGGTATCCCTTGTTGTTCATTCAATGAGGGCTGAGAAATTAAGCGCTCTGCTAACTCATAAGCTAGTGTGTATAAACTTTTCGCACGCTGCTTAAAGAGATCATTGGAGTGTAGAGATTGTCTGGCTGCTCCTTCTGCAAGTTGATCTTTAGTCGAGGCTTGCTGATCAGCTTGCAGGAGCGGGGAGACAAAGAGGAGTAATAACATCATCATAACTAGAGATTTTTCTATTCGCATCAGCATGAATTTACCTTATATCGAGTTAAATACAAAATAGAAAACCATAGCGATTTCAATGATCGATGGTTTATTTCCTCCCTGCCGCAGCAGCTTTCCTAGATTTCAATGACCTCTTGGAATTATACAGGTCTGCTGATTAGCAAGAGTCATCATAGCAGGCCCGCATCAGATTGTATTCGTAACCGTTTATTAAATTTACGGGATGGACGGAAACACATGACTGTTCGTTCTGGCACTAACATCGATTCCCCAGTGCGGGGATTACTCATTGAACGGCTATTTTTCTTTTTTAAAAAGAAAGATCCAAACCGATAGAGACAGACTTTATTTTTTTTCAATAGCATTGTCCAAATCATATCTAAAACATCTGTAATAAGATGATTGGCTTGCTCTTCAGTGAGTTGATGTTGAATAGCGATCGCACGGGCAAGATCTTTTTTCTTTACTGATTTTTCTAGCATGATTTTTTCCAATTTTTTTAAAAAATTTTAAAATGATGTTAAAGCTGTGGAGTTGGTCTACTAAGTAATTTAGACCAGAGTACTTTCCCCTTATCTTGTGCTTTTTTGGTTCGCATTCCACGAAGTGGTGATAAAATAGCAACAGCGCGTTTTTTCTTTTTTTCTTCTAGAATATTATGAATTAACATATAATTTTTAGCAATATTTCCTTTACCTGCTTTGACACGTTTGATAGAGCAGATAATGTCTTGATGCTTTCTATAGATAGAGGAAATAATACCAGAAGCTTGCCGCAATGATATCCCAAAAGCGGTGGCGATATCATCGCGGCAGACATAATTTTTTTTCTGCAGCCCCCAATAAGATACTAAACGGTATAAAGGAACATTACGAATATGAACCACCTCTTGTGGTATGAAATAGGTGTCATAATTACTTTGCTTAGGATGGATTATTTCGCTTTTAACAGCCTTGCCTTTCATTATTACTCCAACACTATTAATGGATAGATTTTGACAAGCATAACAATGTATACCGACGCTACCGATTGAAGAGTCCGTTGCTTAAAAAGATGCTAGGTGAGCGACAGTGTTCTGTTATTTTTTTATTTATATTTATGATCTATTTTGTACCTATAACAATCCACCTGTTAACAAAATGGGCTATAATGTTAACTAAGATGATTGGTTTCTTATGTGACAAATAAAAAAAAGTTATTA
>WUUC01144514.1_pt1 | contig 31852 bp, 51 predicted proteins | sample 6278441 | NCBI WGS metagenome assembly WUUC01 (sample SAMN13675441, study PRJNA597444) | soil metagenome | isolation source: soil | place: USA: Washington | collected 2017-10
ACCCGTATCGGGGGCTGTCGCCGATCACGGCTGCGCTCACTGACCTGCGGGCGGAACGCGAGGCCGCCGAGTACAACGCGTCGTTCTTCGCGAACGACGCCACCCCCGGTGGCCTGGTGAAGATCCCCGGCTACCTGCCCGAGGAGCGGTGGAAGGAGCTGGTGGCCCGCTGGAACGAGCAGCACCGGGGGCGGGGGAACGCGCATCGGATCCACGTGATGGACAACGTCGAGGGTTCCGAGTACGTGAACCTGGGTTACACCCGGAAAGACATGCAGTTCACGGAGCTGCGCCGGTTCAACGTCGAGGCGTTCATGCGGGCGTACCGGATCTCCAACTTCGTGTTGGGCATGTTGGCCGACGTGAACCGGGCCACCGCCGAGGCGGCCGACGTGTGGTTCGGGAAAGCGCACGTGATCCCCCGCGCCAACCGGCTGCGCAGGCTGTTGAACCAGCGGCTGCTGCCCATGTACGGGCCGGCCGGGCGCGGGTTCGAGTTCGACTACGCCGACCCCATCCCCCCCGACCGGGCGCAGGCGCAGGCCGAGCAGACCGCCGACATCTCCAACGCCCTCGCCCTGATCGGGGAGGGGTTCGACGAGGGCGAGGTGCTCGAGTTCTTCGGGCTGCCGCAGTGGAAGCGCACCGCCCCGGCCCCGGCCCCACAGCTGGTACCGGCCGCCGCCGGCGACGCTGCCGACGAGGACCCGGTCGCGGCCCGGGCGGAGCGCCTCGCCGCGTGGAACGGCGCTGCGCCACGCGCCCGGAGACGGGTCGAGGTGCGACGTTGACCAACCACGCACGGTCACCTCAACCTGCCTAGGGCTACTATCCCCGCGCATGAGCGACGACCTGGTGTTCGGGAACGCCCGTCAGCTCCGGGAGCTGGCGGCGGCGTTGCGTGAGGACGACGGGCCGACCGTCAGTCGGGCACGCGCCCGGGCGGGTACCCGGGTGGAGGCGTTCCGCCGTCAGCACCCGAGGGCCGACCTGGACGTGATGCGGGGCCGGCCCCTGTGCATCGGCGGCCTACGCGCCCAGGGCGGCCCCGTGCCGGCGGCCGCTGCCCCGATGGTGGGCGAGTCAGGGCCCGAGCTGGTGGTGCTGCCCCGTCCCCGGGCGCGGGTGAGGGTCGACGCCGCCACCAGCGGCCCCGCCGAACTGTGGATCGACGACGTGATCATGTGGCCCAACAGCTGGGGTGAGGGCATCTCCGGGCGCGACGTCCGCGAGGCCCTCGACGACGTCGACGGCGGCGACGTCGTCGTCCACATGAACTCGCCGGGCGGCGACGTGTTCGAAGGCGTCGCGATCTACGAGGCGTTCCGCGCCCACCCCGGCAACGTGTACGTCGCCGTCGACGCCCTCGCCGCCTCGGCAGCGTCGTTCATCGCGATGGCCGGCGACACGATCGGCATCGGCGACATGGCGATGATGATGATCCACGAGGCCTCCGGGTTCGCGTACGGGAACGCCGAGGACATGGAGGCCATGGCCACCCTCCTCGACACCGTCAGCAACCAGATCGCCCGCAGCTACGCCCGCCGCCAACCGGCCGACAGCACCCGGGACGCCGCCTACTACCGGGCGTTGATGGAGGCGGAGACGTGGATGGACACCGACCGGGCCATGGCCGAGGGCCTCGCTGACGAGCGCCTCGCCACCAGCCTCGAACCCCCCGCCGGCGATGACGACGGGGATGGCGGGGAACCGCCCGTCGACGACGAGATCGCCAACCTGTTCCCGCACCTGCACCCCGCCGCCACCGCGCCCACCCCCGTACCCGAGCCCGACCCGACCCCCGACGTGAACTGGGGTTCCCTGTTCACCGACGACATGGAGGACCAGTTCACGTGAGCACCGTCACCGACAACGACTTGCCCGACGTCACCATCCCTGACTCGGCCGCCGGGCTGCAGGAGCTCCTGGCCGACGACACCAAGCGCGAGAAGGTGTTCGCCAACAAGGCCGGGCAGATGGCGTTCCTGGCCGCCTACTCCAAGGCGATGAACAAGGGCGACGTGATCGCCAAGCAGGTCGAGGCGGCGATGACGAAGACCGTCACCGACCTCCTCAAGGAGCACGGCGGTGTGGCTCGGCCGGACCAGTCCGAGTTCAACATCACCCTCAACACGGCCCCGACGAACTGGCGGCCCGGTGTCCAGGGTGACGGCACCCCCACGTGGGCGATGACCCCGGCGTTCCGGAACGCCGTCCACAACCCCAAGCTCCCCACCGCCAAGCTCGACGGCCTGTACCCCGGTCTCGGGGAGATGGCGCTCGACGTCCACAACGCCCGCTCCGGGCGCCCGGTCCGCAACCAGGCCGCCTGGGACCGGGTCGTCGAGATCACCAACGCCTACTCGGAGAACGACCCCGCCACCGGCGGGTTCCTCGTCCCCGAAGAGATGCGGGCGATGCTGATGAGCATCGCCCTCGAGCAGTCGGTCATGCGCTCCCGGGCGACCGTCGTGACCATGAGCTCGCTGACCACGAGCATCCCGTTCGTGGACGCCACCACCCATGTCGGCTCGGTGTTCGGCGGCATGATCTTCTACTGGATCGGCGAGAGCTCGACGATCACCTCGACCGAAGCCACGTTCGGGAAGGTCAAGCTCGAGGCCAACAAGCTGGTCGGCGGGGCCCGGATCCCCAACGAGCTGTGGGCCGACGCCTCCGCCCTCACCACGTGGCTGGCCGCCGCCGCGCCGATGGGCATGGCCTTCTACGAGGACCTGGCGTTCATCAACGGCACCGGCGTCAACCAGCCCCTCGGGGTGCTGCGGTCGGATGCGCTGATCCAGGCTGAGCGGGCTACCGCTGACCTGCTGGCCCCGGCGGACATCTACGGGATGTACGCCCGGATGCTGCCGCAGTCGCTGGCCAACGGGGTGTGGCTGGTCAACCAGACCGCGCTGCCGCAGGTGTTCGGTCTGGCGCAGACCGTCGGCACCGGCGGCGCCCCGGTGAACATCCTCGACATCACCGCCACGCCGCGGATGACGCTGCTGGGCCGGCCGATGATCGTGACCGAGAAGATCCCGGCCCTGGCCAACGGGGCGGGGAACGACATCGTGTTCATCGACCCGACCTACTACCTGATCGGTGACCGGCAGGGCGTGTCGCTCGACTACTCGGAGCACTCCCGGTTCATGAACGATGAGACGGAGCTGCGGATCATCGAGCGGGTCGACGGCCGGCCGTGGATCCAGTCCGAGATCACGCCCGTCAACGGCGACACCCTGTCCCCGTTCGTCGGCATCCTCGACACCTGATCACCGTGGCTACCAACATCGCCCAGCTGGCGTTCGACGAGACCGGCGCCGGTCTGGCCGTCGTCATGCGGGAACCCGGCACCAGCTCGGTGACCATCCTCGAGCCTTCGGTCATCGAGTTCCAGGACCACGGCGTGATGCTCGACTTCTCGGGCACCCGCTACTTCGTGCCCTGGCAGAACATCCTGGTCATCCAGCAGAGCATCTGACCGGCGCCCGCTGATGGAGTGGTTCCGGTCGTGGCCGGCGGTCCCGCCGGTCGACCGGGCCCGGGTCATCGACGCCATCCCTCGGCTCGTGATGACCGACTGCGACTACGCCACGTTGAACCCCGGCTGGCCTGCGAGCCGGCCGGGGTTCTGCATGTTGGAATGGGACGTCGCCCTGGACCGAGTCGGGCGCGCCCGGTTCGCTGCCCTGGCCGCCGACGCGCCCGGACAGGTGCTGGTGGCCGACTACCCGATCTACCCGATCGGTGGCCCCCCTGCTGGCACGTGCCGCGCCCGGGGACGCCCCATCGCCCCCGGCACCCCGACTGCGGAGACGTTCGGGTTCGGGTGCATCTACTTCCCCGCCGACGTCCTCGCCGCCTGGCCCGGCGGCCGGCTGACGGACCGCACGTTCTCCCGCTGGCACCTCACCCGCTACGGGCTCGCCCGGGTCGCGCCGGGCGTCCATCCCCAGCACCTGCATGGCGACTGACCACTGTGCGTAGAATCCCGGCGATTCCTAGTCGCGACAAGGGAGCACACCCATGGCTCAGTACGGGCTCGGCCGACTCTTCGATGTCGGCCTGATCGTCCCCCCGATCGATCTCGCCGGGGGCGCCCAGACCGGGGGCCGTGTCCGGCTCCTGAACGGGTCGGGCTGCACGTTCATCTACGTGGCCGACGCCGGCACCGCCACCGAGGACGTCGACCTCGACGTCCAGCAGCACAACGTGGCTTCCGGTGGCACCCCCGCCGACCTCGACACCATCACCCAGTGGTATTCGAAGCGGGAGACCACCCTCGACAACGACGAGGTGTGGGTGCGGTCCACGCAGGCCGCCGGTTCCGAGGTCGACCTGGGCGACGACGAGGGCGAGGTGCAGACCCTGGCGGCGGTGGAGGTGAACGCCGACATGCTGACCGCCGGCTACGAGTGGGTCAGCCTGAACACGACCGACTCGGGGACCACGGCCGGGAAGTTCGGTGCCGTCATCGCGATCGTGTACGACCTCAAGGTGATGCGCCGCCCCGACCGCCTGCCCGTCCTGCTCTGACCCGGAGGAACATCGATGTCCCGTGAGTACCTGTACCTGATCGATGTCGCCGACGGCGACCCGGTCCAGGTCAAGAAGTACAGCAACGTCGGCACCGCCCTCCAGTTCTCCCAGGGTGGGGTGACCACGTTGATCCCGTGGGAGCAGGTGACCCGGATCCGGTGGGCTGACGTGGCCGACCTGAGCCGGTGCGCCGACCCCGACGACCCGGCCGACGAGGTGTCGGACGCGGTGAAGGCGTTCTACGACGACCTCGACAAGGGCGAGTTCGACTACGCCGACCGCACGGCGGAGGACACCGCACCGGAGGGTGGGCGGACGACGGCGGAGATGTCGCCGTCTCCCAGTGGCGGCGCCACCCACAACGTGACCCGGGCCGGTGCCGGTCAGGAACAGGTCGGGAAGGACCCCGCCGAGGTCGACGCCCTCAAGACCGACACCGTCGCCGACGACAGCCGGGCCCGGGAGTGGCCCTCGGACGCCGACAACGCCACGATGCGCGCCTGGGCGAGGGAGCAGGGCCTCGACGTCAACGAGTCGGGGCCGGTATCGAAGTCGGTCGCGACCGCGTACGCGGCGAACAACAGCTGAACGGGGTGCGGTGTGGGATGGCGGCAGCTGCTCGACATGCGGGCCGAGGCTGCCGCCATCGCCGCCGCCGAACGCGACGCTGACCCGGCGGCGTGCCCGAACGACGGGACGCCGCTGCGGCCGGGCCCCGACGGGTACCTGTTCTGCCCGTTCGATGGCTGGAACCAGCGAGACCACCACCCCGACCCCTGCTGACCGGAGCTGACCTGTGCCCCCCTCCGAGGTTGGTGAGCCGCTCAACCTGCGGGCCCCGCTGCACGTCATCGGCGGCCACGACGCCCAGTTCGACGCCGGCGTGCAGGTCCACGGTGACCTGACGATGGGTCGGGGGGTGACGGCCCAGACGTTGACCCGCCGCACCGTCGGGCGCCTGTCCACCCCCTACGTGCATGTGCCGCCGGGGTGGGGGCAACGCTGGTTCACTGCCCGCGGTGAGGCCGGCGCCCGCCAGGTCAAGGGGCACATGTGGGGCGACAGCATCGGCGCCGGGGTGTCGACCACCGCACCGGTCACGCTGTCCACGGCGGGGCGGATCATCACCACGTTGCAGGCCACCTACGGCGACGGCGGATCCGGGTGGCTGCCAGCGGGGACGTTGGCCACCCTCACGGGCACGTGGACGTCGGGTATGGGGATGGGCGGCTGCCAGGTGCGCGCGACGGCGGCGGCGTCGATCACGTGGACCGGGCTGCGGGGGACCACGATCCGGCTGTTCCACCGCAACGCCAACATCACCGGCGTGTTCCGGTGGCGGATCGATGGCGGCGAGTGGCGCACCGTGACCCCGCCGACGGTGTTCGGGCAGGACCCCGGCGCCGACGAGGTCACCGGCCTGTCCACGGCGGCGCACACCGTAAACGTCGAGTGGGTGTCCGGCACCGTCGACATCTGGGGCGTCGAGGCCCTCTACAGCACGGGCGTGTCGCTGTACCGGTTCTGCCAGTCGGGGCGGGCGGCGTCGGACTTCTCGCTGGGCGCCACCCAGAAGCTGGCCGGGTTCGGGATCACGAACGCCTCGGCCGCGGCCACGACCGCGTCGCCGGGCAGTTTCACGAACACGATGACGGGCCGCTACCCGATCCTGTCGGCCGGTACCTCCGGGATGCCCGCCGACGCCACCATCACCGTCACCTCGGCCACCGCCGCCACCCTGTCAGCGAACGCCACCGCCACCCGCAGCAACCAGCTGATCACCCTCGCCACCAACCCGCCGTCGAACTCGCAGGCGGCGCAGCTGTGCGCCGATCCGTTCCTCGCCGCCGCGATCGGGCGCCCCGACTTCGTGGTGATCCAGCTCGGCGCCAACGACCCCGCCGGGGTGTACAACTCGGCGGAGACGTTCCGGGAGGGCCTGGCCAAGATCCTCCGCATCTACTCGGGCACCGACACCGTGACCTACACGCCCGACGTCATCTTCGTGATCGAGCACATCGGCACATGGTTCGACGTCGAGTCCGAGTACGCGGCCATGGCCGCCGTGGTGGTCGACGTGGCCGGGGCAGCGAACGCTGCCGTCGTGGACGCCTGGGGCATGGGGCAACGCTCGTGGAAGCACTGGTCGGACCTGGGCTACTTCGCCGACCAGATCCACCTCAACGACGCCGGGTCCGCCGTCCAGGCCCAGCCGGTGATCGACATCCTCACCGCCGCCGCCGCGTAGGATCCCCGGCCGTGGTCCTCCCCCCGGATCGGGTGCATCCCGACAGCCTGACCGGCGACGAGCTCGCCGAGGTGCTCGAGCTGTTCGAGGGCGTGTACTGGGATGACCCGGGGGCGGTGCGGGCGCGGGTCGATGATCTACGCGCCCTGTCGTCGGTGCCGGACCCCGCGCCCTGACCGCGGGCCCGGGGGTCGTCTGGCGGCGGTCCCCCGGGTACGCGCCCGGACGTCCCGCGCCCGGGGCAGGTGCAACCGTGCACCTGCTACATCGGGCGTAGAACTTCTACCGCCGATGTAGCACGCGCCCGGACGGGGGTCACCCGCCACCGGGCGCGCCCTGCGGCTACTGTCTGCGGCCACAACCGATCGATCCCGGCTGCGGCGCCCACGGGGGCCGCTACGCACCAGAAGGCGAGTGCAGGCCCATGGCTGTTCCCCTGGCCACCCGCGAGCGCGTCACCGACGCCCTCGACATCGACCACACCGCCTACCGTGGCCCCCAGGTCGACCAGGCCCTCGACGCCGCCAGCCGCGAGATCGAACTCGGCCTCCACTGGGCGCACTTCCACCCCGTCATAGCGACCCGCCTGTTCGACTGGTCCAACCTCCAACACGCCGAACCGTGGCGGCTCTGGCTCGACGACCAGCCCCTCGTCAGCGTCACCTCGATGACCTCCGGTGGCGTGACGGTCGACCCCGCCGACCTCGTGCTCGAACCGGTCAACGCCGGGCCGCCGTACACGCGGGTGGAGATGGACCTCGCCGGGTCGTCGTCGTTCGACTCGGGGTCGACCCGCCAGCAGTCGGTGGCGATCACCGGCCTGTGGGGGCACCGGGTCACCGAGCTCGCCGCCGGCGCCCTCGCTGCGGCGTTGGTCGACACGACGGGGACGACGGTGGACCTGACCCGCGGCGACGTCGCCGGCATCGGCAGCCTGCTGCGGGTCGACACCGAGCGCATGGCCGTGACCGGCCGGACGTGGCTGGACACCACCGCGAACCTCAACGGTGACCTGACCGCGGCGGACAACGCCACCCTGCTCGTCCCGTCGGCCGGCACGTACTGGCCGGGGGAGCGGCTCATGCTCGGCGCCGAGGAGATGCGGGTACGCGCCCAGACGGCGGCGGGGGTGGTGGTGCAGCGGGCGACCGGGGGCACCGTCCTCGCGGCGCACACCGGCGCCGTCGACATCTACGCCCAGCGCCGCTACACCGTGACCCGGGGCGCGGAGGGCACCACGGCGGCGACGCACCTGCTTGCCGCTGCCGCCGTGGTGTGGCAGGCGCCGGCTCCGGTGGAGGCGCTGTGCGTGGCCCTGGCCATGAACCAGGTCGAGCAGGAGCTGGGCGCCTACCGGCGGGAGGTCACCGCGCCCGGGGGTGCCGCGCCCGGGGGCAGCCTGGGGGACCTGTGGATGCGGGCGGCGCGGGCGTGCGGGCGGGCCGGCAGCCGGAAGGCGGCGATCTGATGGCCCTCGACATGAAGTACAACGCCAAGGGGTCGATCGTGGACGGGTCGTTGGCGAAGGCGATGCCCGAGGCTGCCGAGCGGATCGAGCAGGAGATCGGCGACATGGCGGTGCTGTCGATCCGCCAACGCTTCGACCGGGTGCTCCGCAACCCGACGGGGCGGCTCCGATCCCAGGTGCGGGTCGACCGGGTCGGTGACGACCTGCGGGTCGTTGACGGTGACCTGCCGTACGGGGCGTGGATCGAGGGGACCAGCAGCCGCAACCGGTCGACCCGGTTCAAGGGCTATGCGACGTTCCGGACCGTGGCCCGCGAGATCCGCACCGAGGCCGTGACGATCGCCGAGATGGTGATCGACGAGACCGTCCGGCGGGCCCGGTGAGCCTGGACCCGCAGTGGCTCAAGGATGTGTCGTCGGCGGTGATCTCGGTGGGCCGCGCCCTGGGGGCGTTCGACAAGGTGAACGGCCACGAACCGAAGAACGCGCCCGGACGGGGCCTGACCCTGTCGTACTGGCTGGACCGGGTCCGGCCCTGCACCCGTGGCAACGGCCTGGCGTCGACGTCGGCGAACGTGGTGTGGCTGGCCCGCGTCCAGTTGCCCGGCACCTACGACCCCGCCGACGAGGTCGACCCCATCCTCGGTGTGTCGGCCGGGAAACTGATCAACGCCTACGCCGGCAACCTCACGATGGGCGGCGCCGTCCTGCCCGGGATCGACCTGCGCGGCATCGAGGGCGTGAAGCTCGAGGGCCGGTACGGCTACGTCACCCAGGAGCAGAAGCAGTTCCGGATGTTCGACATGACGGTGCCGGTGTTGGTGAACGACGTGTGGTCCGAGGCCCAGTAGGAGGGCGCATCGAATGGCGAAGAACACAGGCCTCGGCCAACAGTTCCTCCTGTCGGGGGCGGCGCTGTCGAACGACATCCAGGGGGCGTCGTGGGGGAGCCCGCACGCGACCCAGGACGTGACCGGCATCGACGTGTTCGCGAACGAGCGGCTGCTGGGCCAGAAGACGGGCCAGATGGCGGTGGTGGCGTTCTTCAATCCGGCGGCGGGGCGGGCCCACCAGACGTTCGCGGGGATCGTCTCCGACGAACCCCAGGCCGACCAGCTCGCCACGTACCAGATCGGCACGGTGCGTGGGAGCCAGGTGGCGAACCAGTGGGGGAAGCTCACCAACTACGACGGCACCCGCGACCAGGCCGGCCAGCTGCTGTTCAACGCCACGGTGCAGGGCAACGGCTACCCCGTCGAGTGGGGGCGGCAGCTCACCGCCGGCCAAGACCTGATGGGCGCCGCCGGGGCCGGCGCCGGCGTCGACGGCGGCGCCGCCACGAACTTCGGGCTCCAGGCGTGGCTGCACGTCCTCCTGTTCACCGGCACCTCGGCGACGGTCACGTTGCAGGACTTCACCGCCGACACCCCCGCCAGCTACACGAACATCACCGGCGCCGCGTTCACGGTGGTGTCGGCGGCGCCGGCGTGGCAGCGCATCCAGACCTCCCGCACCCAGGCGGTGCGCCGCTGGGTGCGCTACTCGGTGTCGGGCACGTTCTCGGCGTTGCTGCTCGCCGTCGGGTTCGAACGCAACCTGACCCAGGTCGACTACTAATGGTGGTCGCACGCGCCCTCACGCCCCTGCCCCGGGAGCGCATGCAGACCTTCACCGTGGACGCCCCCGAGGCCACCCACTGGAAGCCCGCAACCTGCGAGCAAGTCGGCTGCAAGCCCTACCTGACCGGCTGGACCACCGCCCTCAACCCGTCCACCCAAGGCGCCCAGATCGCCGCCGTGCGCCGCTCCGGGCGCCGCCCCTCCCACATCCTGCACGAGCAGGGCCTCGTCATCTTCGTGTTCGAGGCCGGCACCCCGTGCTTCCAAGCGGCCGCCCACCGGGTGCGCCTCGACCGGCCCGAGCTCTACGTCGTGCAGCGGGGGCGCGCTACCGCTCGCCCGGTCGGCGGCGGCCGGCTGACGTCGCTGCCCACCGACCCGGGGGCGTTGATCCGCCGGCACACGCGCCCGGAGCACTTCGCCGAGGACATGGCCGAACAGACCGAGGCCGTCGTACGCAGGCTGGACGGCTAGCCGTGGCCCTGCTGTCCCTTCCTCGGGCGCCGGTTGGCGGCCTGTTCCTTCGGGGTGGCCCACCGGCAGTTCCCGGGCTCGTAGTTCCCGTTGCTGTCGATGCGGTCCAGGGTGCGGCCCTCAGGGCGCGGGCCCATGTCGTCGAGGAAGGCATTGAAGGTCCGCCACCGGTCGCACACCGTGATCCCGCGCCCGCCGTACCAGGGGTAGGAACGGCATGTGGGGTCATCGACCCGCCAGAGCATCGACATCCACGTCCGCCACGTGCTGTAGTTCGACCGCTCACGCGGCGTTCGCACCACCTTGGGTGGGGCCTGCTCGGCACGCTTCGCCCGGATCTTCGCTCGCGCCTCGTCGGTGTGCCGGCGGCCGGCCATGCCGTGCGACACGCGGCCGTTGTGACCGGCCACGTACTTGCTCACCCGGTTGCGGCGCTCATCGACGGCGGCGTACTCCCCGCAGCCGCAGGCGCACAGCCGGGGCACCAGCGGGGCCCTGTTCTTCACGCGCCGCTTCGCCTCGGAGATGCGCTTCTTCGTCTCTTCGCTGTGACGGAACCCCTGGTCAGACATGTCCCGAGTATACCAACCCAAGGAGTGTGAATCGTGGCAAAGGAGACGGGCCTCGGCTGGACGACGTGTGCGTTCGATGACGCCACCGGCGACCCCGACGACATCCGCAACGACCTCCAGACCATCAACTGGTCGATCCCCCGCGCCGTGCAGGACTGGACCGGCCTCGACGTGTTCGCCATCGAGCGCGGCCTCCTGCTCGCCGATCTGTCGGGGCAGGTCGGCGGCGCGTTCAACGACGCCACCGACCGGGCCCACGAGGTGTTCCGCACCGTCGGCTCGTCGACCCCCACCTCCCGGACCCTGACCAACGTGATCTCCGGGCAGACCCTGGCCGCCGAGGTCCACGTCACCGACTACGCCATGACCCGCGGCCCGGACGGGTCGTTCATGTTCACCGCCCCGTTCGTGCTCGCGAACGGCATCGCCCCCACCTGGAGCTAGGGGGTGGGCTACGTACGCGCCCGCACTGTGGACCTCGTGTTCACCGCCCCGTCGATGGCGGAGTTCACGGCCACGACCCGGGCCCCGACCATCGACGGGTGGCTCGACGCCTGCGAGCTCACCGCCGGCGGCCTCGACTTCGTGCCCGCCAACAGGGAACGGCTCGAAGCCCTCCGGGAACTGATCGCCGACCACCTGGTCGAGTGGAACCTGACGGCCCCGGAGGACCCGGACGGGCCGCCGCTGCCGCTCACCGCGGAGTCGATCGCCGCCCAAGACATCGTGTTCCAGGCCACCCTCATCGACACGTGGACCGAGCAGGTGGCGGTCCCGGAGGCCCCTTTAGGTGGCGGGTCCACGAGTGGGCCGGCGCTGCTGGAGGAGATCCCGATGGACGCCCCGACAAGCCGGGCGAGCTGACCCGGGCCGAGGTGCTGGTGGGCCTGCTCGAACGCTTCCCCGGTTACACGCTGTCGTCGCTGCTCGACGAGGGCACCGACCTGCTGCGCATGACGCGGCTGGTCGACTACGCGCGGGGGGTGACCGCCGGCCATGGATGACGTCGAGATCAAGATCAGCGCCGACGACGAATCGGCCGACGCCCTGGAGAAGGCGAAGACCAACGTCGCCGAGATCGGGTCGGCCGCCGACAAGACCGCCCCCAAGCTCAAGGGCGTGTCCGCGGGGCTCGACCGGATCGGGGACTCAGCCCGCAAAGCGGACCGCGCGGCGGACAGCGGCACCACCCGCCTGGACCGGCTCGGTGAGTCGGCCGACACCGGCGAGTCCCGGTTCATCGGCCTCGCCTCCGGGATCGACGGGGCGACGTCGCTGATGGACGACCCCTCCCCCCAGGAGATGGCCCAAGGCATCGCGGACCTGTCCGACGGCATCGCGAAGTCGGCGGTGCCGGCCATGAAGGCGCTGCGGGACAACACCGGGGCCATGCTCCAGAAGCTGACCGGGGCGGACACCACGCTCCGTGCCGTGGGCCGGGCCGCAGCGTTCGCAGCCGGGACGGCCGGTGTCGCCCTGCTGGTCGACGCCATCCAAGACGCCGAGGCCAAACGCAAAGCGCTGCGCGTGGACCTGCTGACCGAGGAGTTCACGGCGCTGGGCAAGGTCGACTTCACGGGCCTGGACGTCCTGCAGGGCGGCGTCGTGAAGACCTTCGATCAGCTGCTCGCCCAGTCCCCGAAGCTGGCCCAGGCGTACATCGACTGGCTCGAGCAGGTGTCTGACGGCGAGGCCAAGACGGGGGAGCTGCAGGAGCGCCTGGACATGGCGGCCGACGCGCAGGAGGGGCTGGCCGAGGCGACCGCCGAAGCGAAAACGAACATCGAGCTGGAGGCCGAGGAGGTCGACGCCCTGCGCGAGTCCCTCGACCAGCTGCTCGGCAAAAGCTTCGACGTGGCGGACGCCCAGTCGAACATCACGCTCGGTATCGCGGACATGACCGAGACCGTGAAAGAGAACCGTAAGGAGATCGGCGACGCCGCCACCAGCCTCGACATCCACACTGCCGCCGGTGCCGAGAACCACCAGATGATCACCGACTTGGTCCGCGACCAGGCCGACTACATCGCGGCGCTCAAGGAGAGCGGGATCAGCAACGAGGACTTGGCCGGGAAGATCGACGCCTCGGTCGGTCACCTAGAGGACCAGCTCCGCAAGCTGGGGTTCACCGAGAACGAGGTGCGGGTCTACACCGCCGCGCTGCGCCGGGTGCCGTCCACGATCCGGACCAACATCGGCACCCGGGGGGTGGCGCAGTCGATCCACGACGTGTCCCGGATCCGCCGCGAGCTGGAGGCCCTCAACGGCTACGAGGCGCACGTGCGGATCGTGGGGACCAGCGTGGGTGTGGTGCTCCCCGGCGGCGCCCGGTTCAACGCCCACGGCGGCATCATCGGCGCCGCCACCGGCGGCATCCACGGCAGCCTCCGCATCGTGGGCGAGCAGGGCCCCGAGCTCGTGTCGTTGCCGACCGGGTCCATGGTGCACTCCAACCCCGACACTCGCCGCATGCTGGCCGGCGCCGTGCAGGGCGGCGAAGAGAAGACGGTGCGGATCGTGATCGAAGGCACCGGCGTGCTCGACGGCCTCCGCGAAGAGATCCGGGTCACCGCCGGCGGCGACGTGCAGCGCGGCCTGGGGACGCTGTGACCATCAACCACCGGGTGCGGATCGCCCCGGGCGCGGACCGGACGGGGTCGGCGTTCTCGTGGGACTGGGACGACCGGACCGCCGACACCCGCAACAAGCTGGTGCAGGTCGTGGTGGGCCGTTCGGACCAGTCCGGGTCGCTGTCCCCCCGCCGCCTACAAGGGCTCGTGCTCGACAACCCCGACGGCCGGTACACGCTGGGGCACCCCAACCAGATCGACGGGTTCGGGCAGGGCTGCCCCATCACCTACGAGGTCCAGGCCGGGGACCCGTACCTGTGGTGCACCGGGAACACCAACTCGGGGATCATGACCCCGGACGGGCCCAGCATCCGGCCGTTCGGTGACCAGTGGGCCGGCATCGAAGTCGAAGCCCCGACCACCCTCCCCCCCAGCGACGTCTTCGCCTACGGGATCTACGGGCGCTCCGACCCCGTCGCCGGGCAACTGTCCTGGCTAATGCTCCTCCTCGACACCGGGCACCCGTGGCTGGTCTGGTCAACAGACGGCACCGTCGGCACCCAACATGACGCGGTCTGCACGGTGCCGCTTCCTCGTCCGGCCGCGGGCCCGTTCGCGTGGGCGTGGGACCTCGACGTCGACAACGGCGCCGGCGGCCACACCGTCACGTACTACGCGCACCGGGGCACCCTCGAGGATCTACGCCTAGCCGTGATCGCCGGCGACACCAGCGTGCAGTTGGGTGACCCCATCGTCGGGGTCGGTACCACGAGCGTTCACGCTGGGACCGCTGACCTGTTCCTGGGCGGGTTCGTGGACTCGGCCGGCCCGGAGTACCCAGGCCGGATCCGCGCCGCGGAGCTGCGCCTCTCGGGGCCGTCGGGTGACGTGCTCGCCCATCCCGTGATCACCGACCAGGTCGACGGGGCGACCAGTTGGGTGGATGACGCCAACGTGCCGCTCACCTGGACCGTGTCGGGCGACGCCTACGTCACCTCGTACCGGTCGCGGTTCGTGGGTGAGATCCGCCGGGCCGGGCCCCGCAACGCCGGCGGTGGTGCCGCCTCGGCGGAATGTGTGGTCGAGGCGGCGTCGGTGTTCGCCCGCGACACCCAACGTGAGAAAGACGTCCGGTCCGTACTCACCGCGGTGGAGACCACCCAGGGCGACGACCTGATCGCCGGCTGGACGATGGAAGACGAACGCGGCGCCACGAAGTTCGCGCCGATGATCCCGGGCGGGCACCACATCGGGTTCGGGCCCGCCGGGGTCATCCAGCTCGCCGACGACGACTCGTTGCCGGCGTCGAAACCGCTGCCGCACCTCGCCCCCGGTGACGGCTGGCTGTACCAGGGCACCGTCCCAGCACGGCCGGGGATCACCGACTACCGGGGCACCATCTTCCTCGACGTCCCCACCCTGTTGACCACCGGCCCCCAGGAGCTGTTCACGCTCCGCACCACCGGCACCGTTGCGTCGTGGACGTTCTTCCTCGACGACAACCAACTGATATTCCAGGGGTTCAACAACGTCCGCACCCTGCTCGTCAACCCCGGCGCCGCCGTCGCCTCCGACTGGAACCTGGGCCCCGTCCAGCTCACCCTCGGCATCGAACAGGACGGCGCGAACATCGACTGGGCCGTCGCGTGGCTCACCCTCGGCGGCACCGTGTTCGGGTCCGCCGGCACCGTCGCCGGCACCATCGGCTACCCCACCGCCGTCGCCGGCGCCATCGTCGGACCCGACACCGACGGCCTCACCCTCGGCCACATCACCGTCACCACCGGCCTCGCCGCCGGCTGGCTCGGCTGGACCGACGGCGCCAACAACGCCTATCAGGGCGAAGAGGACCACGAACGGATCAGCCGCGTCGTCGATGAACGCGGCCTCATGGTCGCCACCCACACCACCAACCAGGCCGACATCCTCAACGCCATGGGCCCCCAACGACCCCGCAAGTTCGTCGACGTCATCGACGACACCGCCGCCGCCGGGCTCGGCATCCTCGGCGACCACTCCGTCGAGTTCGGCTACCACTACCGCACCCGCGCCTCCCTCTACGGGCAGACCCCCCGCATCACCGTCGACTCGGCGACCGTGCACCCGTTCGAACCCGACGACGACGACCGGGCCGTGATCACCGAAGCCACCGTCAACCGCACCGAGGGCGGCACCGCCACCTACGCCGCGGACGACGCCATCATCAACCAGCGGGGCCTGTTCGACACCACCCGCACGTTGAACGTCGACGACGAGAACGGCCTCGACGAGATCGCCTCATGGATCGTGCACGAAGGCACCTGGGACGAACTCCGCCTACGCGCCTGGACCCTGCAGCTCACCAAGCCCGCAGCGGTGGCGGCGGGACTCCCGGAGGCGTGGCTCGGCATGGCCATCGGCGACATGATCGCCATGGACGCCCCCGTCTGGCTGCCCCCCGGCGACATCCGGCAGCTGCTGCTGGGCTACACCGAAACGATCCAGGCCGGCACCCCAGGACTGTGGCAGGTCGCGATCAACGGGATCCCCGCCGGCCCCTACGACGTCGGCCTGACCGACGAGGCCCGCGCCGACACCGACGGCTCCGAGCTCAACGCCGCGATCGATGACAACGACACGTCGTGGTCGGTCGCCACCCCTGACGCTGACCACGCCGTGTGGATCGACACCGCCGGGTTCGCCTCCGAGTTCCCGTTCTACGCGAAGGTCGGGCACCGGGCGGACGGCACCGGCGGCGAGGTCGTCGAAGTGACCGCCATCACGGGCACCACCTCGCCGCAGACGTTCACGGTGGTACGCGCCCAGGAGGGCACTACCGCCCGCGCCCACCCCGACGGCGCCCCGGTGGCGCTCGCCTACCCCACCCGCGCCGCACTCTAGGGAGCACCCATGGTTGTCGCTCGAGCTGGTCAGATCATCACGGCGGGGATGTTGAACGCCCTCGCCGACGACGAGACCCTGTCGCTCACCCTGACGGGGTCGTCGTCGAACCCGACGCTAGGCACCGGCGGGGTCGCGGAGGTGGCCGCCCACTACAACGGGGACCTGGCGGTGTGCCGGTTCAACATCACGTTCGGGACGGCGTCAGCGGCGGCCGGGACCGGCACCTACCAGATCGACCTGCCGGCGGCGCTCACGATGGTGGCGGGTGACGCGGCGTCGGTGGCGGTGGGTGAGGCGGAGATCAACGATGGCGGTACCGCGTATCCGATGGAGGTCCGGACGTCGACCACGACCCGGTTGCTGCTCCGTCATTTGGGTGATGCCACTCACGGGAATGGGAACTGGACGACGACGACGGTGCCGATGGGTAACAACGATTTCGTGCGGGGCCGGTTCGTGATCCTGTTGGCGTAGTCGGAGGCGGCTTGTGTGGGCGTCTGCGGGGCGTACGCGCCCGGACGCCCCTACCGGGGCCGGGGACCGGGAGAGGCGATCTGAGCGCCCGTCACCAGTAGCGGGCGGCGTCGGGGCCGGGGGTGCCGGCCGCGCCCCAGTAGGCGGCCAGCGACACGACGCCGTCGACGGGGTGGCCGCGCCCGGCCGGGACCGTGGCGGCGGCGGGGAAGGCCAGGGTCCATCCGGCGGTGGCGCCGGCCAGGAGTAGGCAGGCGGCCCCGCGCCCGGTCGACCGGCGGGCCCGGGCCTGGACCCGGTCGGGGCGGGTCCGGGCCCGGAGGTGCTGGGGGCCCGGACGGGTGGCTGACCGCCCGGACCCGGTGGTGGCCGTCACGCGCCCTCCCGTGCGTGGTGGCGGGCGGCCAGGTACACCACGGAGGGCGGGGCCACGTCGTCGGTGAGGGCGGACAGGACATCGACCACGAGCGCGGCAGCTTCCTCGAGGTGGGGTTCGGCGGGGTGGCTGGCGCCGGTGGTGGCGTCGATCACGTCGAGCAGGGCGGCCAGCCGGTTCAGCTTCGCTAGGACGCACATCATGCGCCCTTCCGTGGTCCGGCCAGGGGCGCGCCCTGCGGCGGCCCCCACGCGCCCGGACCAGGGTCCACCCACCCCCTGCAGGGGCACCCAACCCGATGGCACCGTCCGTAGAGCGAGATCCAAGGCGGGTCTCCGTCGTGGTAGCCGGGACCGTGCCCACAGCCAGGATGGGCGCACCGCTCGGCGGCCACCAGCGGGCGCGTCGAGGGAGGGAGGGGCGCGCCCTCCGGTGCCGGCCACGCGCCCTCCCGCGCCCGGGGGCGACCGAGGGGCACGGTCTTCCAGAACGGGCCGACCCGGACCGTGGCCCGGTACCGGCCGTCAGCGCCGCGCCCGACCCGCAGCGGCCCGCGGCCGACCGAGGCGGACACGCCCCGCTTGGTGGCGGTCAAGCGCACCAGGCCACCGAGCAGGCCGAGCGACTTGCGGAAGTTCCAACCGGACATCTGTACTCCTGGTGGTGGGGGGTGGCCCGGCCCCTGGGGAGAGGGGCCGGGCCGGGGTGGGGGTCAGTCCCAGCCCTCGGTGGGCAGGGCGCCGTAGTTGATGCCGGCCAGCCAGCCGGCGGTGCTCACGGCCGGGGGGCCGTCGGCGGCGACCGTCGGGCGGGGCAGCGACGACCCCGCAGCGATCGAGGCGAACACGTCATCCTCCTCGTGCTGGGCCAGGCCCTCGGCCGCCACCGTCGCGGCGTGCGCCTGACCCTCGATCAGCTCGGCGACCATCCGGCGGGTATCGGCGCTGGCGTCCGACCACTCGGTGCGGCCCCGGCTGTCGGCGTCGGCGAGGTGCCAGCCGGTGCGAGCGGCGAGCTTCCAGGCCCAGTCGGGCAGGTCAGCCACGTCGGTGATGTCGGTGACGCCGGCGGCCCAGAGGGCGGCGGCGATGGCCTGGGCCTTGTTGGTGCGGTTGCGGCGCTCGCTGCTCATGGGTGTAACTCTACCACCCCCGATAGACAAGTCAACCCCTCAACGGGTAAAGTCACCCCTATGAGTTCGACATCTCTCACCCCCACGGAGCGGCTCGTCGCCCGCAGCGACATCTTCGACGCCATCCGCTACGCCGCCGAGGACCAAGATCACGGACTCGACGAGTTCACGCTCAACGCCATGACCGCCAACGTCATGGAACTCGTCGACCAGGCGATCTACGACGTGGACCCGGTCGGCCTCGTCGAGATCATGCACCGGTGCGGCGACGTGTCCCGCACCACCGTCGACCGGTGGCGCGAGCGGGCGAAGTTCCCGCAGCCGCGGTGGACCGTCGGCGGCCGGCCGGCGTGGATGTGGCGGGAGGTGGAGGCGTGGGGCCGCTCCACCGGGCGGCTGCGCGAGGGTGGCCAGTGGGCCAAGCCCGGCGAGCTCGTCGAGGCCACCCCGTGACCGACCCCACCCTCGACCAGCTCCGCACCGCCATGCACGAACTCCAGACCGCCCTACAACAGCACCTCAACAAGCAGGGCTCAGCCGCCCTCGTCACCGCCGGCCTCGGGTTCCCCCACAGCATCGACGTCCAGATCAACAGCGGGGCCCGGACGCTCGCGACCCGGGTGCCGTACGTGGCGTGGGCCGACGAGGCCGCCCGCCCGACGATCCTCGAGCACCTGGCCGACCGGTGGACGGCGGCGCAGCCGTGACCGAGAACAGCGTCGACCGGATCCTCGACATCATCGACACCGGCCTCCAGACACCCGCCCCCGACCCGTCGTTCGGGGAGGTGTCACCCCCCAACGTCGAGGGCTGCGCCCGGTGTGGGGCGCCGCCGGCCGACGAGGGCGGCGACTTCTGTGCCGGGTGCCGGGCGTTCCTGTTGGGCGACAGCGACACCGACCCGGCCACGCCGCAGGGTGGGGGCGAGATCACCCCGGCGCCGGCCGGGTGCCGCTGCGCGCTGTGCACCGGTGAGTTCGCCCAGCAGATCCTCGACAGCGCCGACGCCGGCGCCCCGTGGCGCGACGAGATGGCCCGACAGTGGACCGTCGACCTCGTGTCCGACGAGGTGTCCCGGGGTGTGGCGGCCGGCGGCGCCGCGGCCATGGCCGCATGGCTGGCCCGGGCCAGCGACTGGCTTGCCGACACCGTCGCCCGCCCCGACGCCAACCCCCGGGCCCGGGCCCGGGCAGACCGGCGCTCCCAGACCGTCGTCTACCGGCGCACCACCGGCGACACCCGACCCGGCCCCCTCATCCCCGACATGGCCGAGGGCGACCTGATCACCTTCGACGGCCAGTACTACACCGTGGTCCGCATCATCAGTGGCGAGTACGGGTCCGTCGTGGACATCGCCCCCGTCGGCCCGCAAGGCATCACCCCACCGGACCCACCCGACCCCGACACGCTGGCCCGCGCCCGGGAACGAGAGATCCTGGCCAACCTCCGCCGCTCCCAGCGGCGCACCAACCGCTGGTGACCCGCCCCCGCCTGCTCGACCTGTTCTCCGGGGCTGGCGGTGCCGCCGAGGGCTACCACCGCGCCGGGTTCGATGTCGTCGGCGTCGACATCAACCCACAACCCCGCTACCCGTTCGAGCACCACCAGGCCGACGCCCTCACGTTCCCGCTCGACGGGTTCGACGCCATCCACGCCTCACCGCCCTGCCAGGACCACACGTCTCTGGCGTTTACCCGAGTGGGTGAGGCTCACGGCTCCGGGTGGATGCTCGCCGAGACCATCGAGCGGCTGGCCGCCAGCGGCCAACCATACGTCATCGAGAACGTCCCAGGCGCCCCCATGCCGGGGGCGTTCACCCTCTGCGGCCGCTCGTTCGGTATCAAGCGACTGCGGCGCCACCGGCTGTTCCTCACCAACGTCGCCGTTCTCGTCCCGCCCTGCGCCTGCGATGGCACCCAGCCGATCGGGGTCTACGGGGACCTGTCCAAGAACGACCGCAAGGTGACCAACAGCAGAGACGGGTACGTGCGAATGCGGGCCGGGGTGCAGACCGCCCGCGACCTCCTCGGCTGCCAGTGGATGACCGGCGCCGAGCTGACGCAGGCGATCCCGCCGGTGTACACGGAGCATCTGGGCGCTGCCCTGCTGGCGGCTCTGCCCTCGTAGTAGGGCCACCCTGCGTGGACGCGGGGTACGCTGCGCGGCATGCGCCGAGGCTGGACGATCCACCACAACGGGCCACCGGCCAACTGCGTCGGCCACCCCCACTCGCGGTGCGAGGCGTTCTGGCGGGCCGTCCGGTCGTTCCACATGAACGACCTCGGCTGGTCCGACATCGCCTACAGCTTCGGGGTGTGCCACCACGGCGAACGCTTCGTGGGCCGCGGCTGGGACAAGCGGCAGTTCGCCAACGGCTCCGACACCGTCGGCGCCAACGACGGCAACGACAGCGAGTGGTACACCGTCCTCGTGTTCGTCGGCGGCGACACCACCACCCACGACACCGAACCCCCCACCGCATCCATGGTGCGCTCCACCGCCGAGCTCATCGACGAGGGCCGCCGCACCGGCCGCTGCGGCGACCGGGTCACGCCGCACAACTTCTGGAAGCGCAAGCCGTGCCCGGGCCCCGAGTTCACCGCGCTCGCCGCCTCCTGGGACCGCCGCCCCAGCCCACTACTGACCCCCCCGCCCCCGGCCCCGGAGGACGACATGCCCTACAGCGAAGCCGATCTCAAGCGCATCGTCGGGGAGGTGCTCGACGACCGCCTGACCGACGCCGGCACCGACACCCGCCAAGGCGTGTTCGACCTCTCCCGCGCCGCCAGCATCCTCGGCGGCTACCTCGCCGTCCGCGAGGACTTCGCCACCGGCGAAGAGGTCTACTGGATCACCCCCGGCGCCGCCCTCGAGTTCCCCCAGGGCAGCCCCCTGCACAACTGGTTCAAGGCCGACCTGGAGAACCGGGGCCAGTCCACCGGCGCCCGGCCGGTGCCGGGCCCGGTGCTCGACCAGCTCCGGGCCGCTGGCGTGATCACCCGGGCCTACCCGCCCGGGCCCACCGAGTAACGGCCGGCGGCCGGTGGCGGGTGGCAACCCTCGAACAGGCGCGAGGATGGTGGCAGCTGGGACGCGACATCCTGCTGACGATGTGCGGGGTGGGGATCCTCGTGGTGGAGGTGTGGCGCCCGGGCCCGGCGGAGGCGTGGGTGGCGTTGATCGCGGCGGGGTTGATGGGGTCGTCGGTGTTCACCCGCAAGGGCGACCGGGAAGACACCACGACGAGCACCCCGACCCCGGGGAGGGGCACGACGTGATGCTGTACCGCTACCGCCAACTGTGGTTGTTCTGGGTGGTGATGGTGACGCTCGCTTACGCGGCGTGGTTCTGTGGCTGGAAGTGGGGGCTGTGAGGTGCCCGACGTGGCGGGGTGCTGACCATGCGCCGGTGGCGGGGCACGTCGACCGATGACGTCCCGATCCGTGACTACGTCGAGGCGATGCTGGCGCAGATGGACACCCGGAACGAGCAGCGGTTCGTGGCCCAGGAGAAGGCCATTGCTGCGGCGTTGGCGTCGTCGGACAAGGCGAACGCCACCTCGGAAGCCAACGCCGAGAAGTGGCGGCAGTCGGCGAACGAGTGGCGTGGCGCGATGTCGGACCGGGACCGTCAGTTGCCGTCGCGCCGGGAGGTCGAGACCGCGATGACGGGGCTGGGGGACCGGTTGCGGGTGGTGGAACAGCGGGTCGACAAGACCCAGGACCACAGCGCAGGCAAGTCGGCGGGGGTGGGGTTGATCGTGGGCGCGGTGTTGGGGGCGGTGGGTTTGATCTCTGCGGTGGTCGCTATCGCTAACGCGGTCACCGGCTAGTTCGACAACGAGAGGAGTAACCCATGCGTGGATTGTTTGACCTGGGCTACGCCGCCAAGGCGTGGATCGCCGCCGCCGTGGCGTTCGCCACGCAGGCCGTGGCGGCCTGGCAGATGGTCGTAGCCGACGAGGCGATCAGCTTCGACGAGGCCGAGGGCCTGTGGCTGCTGGCCACCGAGGCGCTCGGTCTGGTGCTTGGTCTGGTCGCGGTGTTCAAGACGAGGAACGCTCCGACGCCGGCAGCGGAGCGGTCGTTCGAGATGCCCGGCTAGAGTCGCCGGTGCCTGCTCTTCATCGAGCCGGCAGCGCCCCCGGACTCGTCGCCGGGGGCGCTGCCGCGTCTAGGGTCGAGGGCGCGAGGCGCGAGCCGCGAGCGTCCACCTCTACACACATGACGGCGGGGTGCCAGACCGGCCCCGCCACTCGCCAGTGCCGGCCCCCGGATCCCCATGGGTGAGGGGGCCGGTGCGCGTGTAGGGTCCGGGCGTGGTCCGCCGCCTCCTACACCAGCGGGACGGTGGCGGGCCCTCCCATCTGATCAGGCATCGGTAGCCGCCCCCGGCACGTCCACCCGGGGGCGGCACCGCGCCCGACCGGCTACCGTGGGCCCCCGGTTCCCCAACCGACGGCGCGCCCCCTGACCCCCACCCGGCAGGGGGCGCCCCCCTTCCCAGGCTCAGCCCTGATCGGCCTCGCGCTGGACACGGTCCCGCTCCTGGCGGCGGCGGGTGCGCTCGGCGTCGTCGAGGCCCTGGGCCTCGGGGTCGAGGCGGCCGCCGGGCTTGTAGTCGTCGGGCTTGTCGCTGGTCTCGGGCATCGGGTCCTCCTGGTCGGTGTGCGATTGCACCCCCGATGTTTACCCGCTGCCCGGCCCCCCAACTTTCCCTTGACCTGTACACTGCGTCACCCGTACAGTGAGTCAGGTGAACGACGCCGCCGCACCCACCGGCAAGGTCCAAACCTTGGGCCAGTACATCCGTAACGCACGGACCGCTGCCGGACTCTCCCGCTGCCAGCTCGGTGAACAGACTGGCCACAGCGTCGAGGCTGTTCTCAGCTGGGAGATGGACCGACGCACCCCCTCCCCCAGCGCCCTCCACGCCCTCGCCGAGGCGCTCCCCACCCTCGACCCCGCCCAACTGCTTGCCCTCGCGCCCGCCGACGGCCGCGGCCGCGCCCGTCGATGACGTTCTCGCCCCGCCACTCCGCCCGGCGGGGCGACAGGTGGGGGCGGCCGACCGACCCTCGGCCGGCCCCCACCGTCCATCACGGTCTCGGGCGGTTCCGCCACCGCCCGGGGCCGCGACCGCCGGCCGGGTCCCCAGCCCGCCCGACGGTGGCATCCGCCGGCCCCGCAGCGAACGCCGCCATCCGCGTGTGGCTGTTCCCGGGGCCGGTGGGTGCCCTCCCCCCGACCTGAAAACGACAGCCGCCCGACCGGCACCCCTACCGATCGGGCGGCTTCCTCACACCCCGCAGCATCACCCGCGTGAACGGAGACTACCCCCCATGGCCATGCTCGCACCCGACCCCACCGTGACGGACCCGGCCTACCGGCTCGGGGTCGCCACCGAGATCCTCCGCCAGATCATCGACCCCGCCAGCCCCCTGAGCGTGCACGAGCGCATCCACCCCGGGGTCATCAACCAGCGGATCGTCGACTTCCTCGCCGCCGAGGCCGCCATCACCCCGCCACCGGGCCCGGACCCCCAGCGGGTGCCGTTGCTGCGGGCGATCGCCCACCGGGTCCCGTGGCCCGCCTCGGCGCTCGACGGGCTGTGGCCCGGCGACCGCGTGTTCCACGAGGAACACGGCCCCGGAGAGGTCCAGCCCATCGCCGACGACGAGTACCCGGAGCGCCTCGAGCTGCTCACCCACGGCTCCCTGCTGGTCGGGTTCGACAGCGGGGCCCGGTGGGTGCCGGCGGTCGACTGCCAGCGCACCAGCCCGGCCGAGGCGTTCTGATGGGCCGCCGCATGATGATGCTGGCCGCCGCCCTCGCCATCGTGGCGGCCTGCGGCGGGGCCGGTCGGTCGGTGGCCGACTGCTGGGAAGACGCCGTGAACCGGCCCGCCGCGGCGGGCGGCTGCCAGGGCATCGCCGACCCCGACGCCCTGAACGGGTGCCTCACCTACTGGGACCACGCCTGCCAGGACCAGACCGGATGACCGACCCGACCCCACTCACCCGGCTCCTCATCACCGAGCCCGGCGTCTACGACGACGTCACCGACGACCGCTACCACGCCGACCCCGTCCTCGGCGGGTCGCTGTCCAGCAGCGGCGCCCGCGCCCTCCTGCCGCCCGGCTGCCCCGCCCAGTTCCACTACGACCGCACCCAACCCCCGAAGGAGGCGGCGCACTTCGACGTCGGCAAGGCCGCCCACCGGCTCGTGCTCGGCGCCGGCGCCACCCTCGCCCCGATCGACTTCGACAACTACCAGACCAAGGCCGCCCAGCAGGCCCGGAAGGACTGCCGGGCCGAGGGCCTCACCCCGCTCCTGACCCACCAGTGGGAGGCCGTGGTGGCCATGGCCGATGCCCTGCGCCGCGACCCCATCGCCAGCCTGCTGTTCGACCCCAACTACGGGCGCCCCGAGGCCACGCTCGTGTGGCAGGACACCGCTACCGGCGTCTGGTGCCGGGCCCGACTGGACTGGCTTCCCGACCGCGTCCCCGGGCACCGCATGATCGTGCCCGACTACAAGACCAGCGCCGCCGTCGACATCGACGCCCTGCAGCGTGCCTGCGCCACGTGGCGCTACCACCAGCAAGACAGCTGGTATCGGGCCGCGGTACGGGCCCTCGGTCTGGCCGACGACAGCGCCCGGTTCGTGCTGGTGTGCCAGAGCAAGGAGCCCCCCTACCTGGTGCACGTGATCGAGATGGACCACGTCGCCCAGAGGCTGGGCGACCAGCTCAACCGCCAAGCCCTCCAGATCTACGCCACCTGCCGGCGGGACGGCCGCTGGCCCGGCCACGCCGACGACATCACCCAGCTCTCGCTGCCGTCCTGGTACGAGAACGCCATGGGAGCCCACGAGCTGTGAGCCTGACCTACACCGTTGACGTGTGGTGCGACGCCGAGGGTTGCTGGACGTGGATCCACGGCATGGTCGGCCACGGCGCCCGGGCCGGCGAGGCCAGAGCCCGAGCCCGCGCCCACGGGTGGCGCCACGTCGCCGGCAACGACTACTGCCCTGACCACATCCCGGAGGACACGTGAGCGAACCGACTCCCCCACCCCACCCCGCCGACAGCCCCCAGCCCGGGCCAGGGATCAACCATCTCGCCCACCCCGCCCCCGCCCCGGGCTGGCTCGGCCAAGCCACCGCCGTCGAGCAGTCGAGGGCCGTCGCCGAAGTACAGGGCGCCATCGTCGTCGCCCAGCAGGTCCCCCGCGACATCGACCGGGCCCGGGCCCTGCTGCAGGAGACGTGCGGGCGCATGGCGTTCGCCGAGCGGGCGTTCTGGTCCTACAAACGCGGCCGCGAAGTCCTCACCGGCCCCACCGTCCAGTTCGCCCGCGCCGCCGCCGGCTGGTGGGGCAACGTCCAGTACGGCATCAACGAGCTCCGCCGCGACGACGAGAACGCCATGTCGGAGATGATCGCGTGGGCGTGGGACGTGCAAGCCAACGTGCGCGCCTCCAGCGGGTTCCTGGTGCCGCACCTGTCGGACCGCTCCGAGGGCGGCCCCAAGCGACTCACCGCGCTCCGGGACATCTACGAGAACAACGCCAACCAGGCCTCCCGCCGGGTCCGTGAGCAGATCCTCGCCGTGCTCCCCGACTGGTTCGTGGCCGAGGGCGTCGAGATCGCCACCCGCACCCTGGCCAACGTCGACAAGCGGTCGATCAAGGAACGGCAGCAGGGCGCGGCGGCAGCGTTCGACGAGCTCGGCGCCGACCGGGTCCGGCTCGAGCAGAAGCTGGGGCGGCCGATCGACCGGTGGACGGTGTACGACCTGACCCAGTTGCGCATCATGCTGCGCGAGGTGCAGACGGGGGTGAAGATGCTCGACGACGTGTTGCCGCCGGTGGCGGTGACCCGTGACGAGTTGGTGGCCCAGCGGGAGGCGCTCGGCGCCGGCCCGGCCGCCGGGCTGCCGGTGTACGCCGACGACGACCCCGAGAGGCCGTTCGACGATGGGTGACCCCACCTGGTGGGTGGTGTCCACGTGGGCCGAGCGCGGCGAGACCGAACCCCAACCCGTCATCTCGGCCAGCCTGGGCACGGGCCGCCGCCGCCGGTTCACGACCGAGACCGCCGACGAGGGTGACGTCTACATTGAGGCCGTCGGCGTCGACCTCGACCAGCTCATCGACGGGGTCACCCGCCTCGCCGAGGCCGTCCGCACCGGGCAGAACAGCCCCGAGACCCTTGCTCTCCTCGGCGGCCTCACCCAGGACGGCAACGGTGGGTGACCAGCCGCTCACCGACCCCCAACGCACCTACGTGATCGTCCTGTTCCACGAGTACGGCATCACCCACCGGGCCCGCCGCATCGAGGCCATGACCCGCCTCGCCGGCCGGCCCATCACCTCCACCAACGACCTGACCCGCGACGAGGCGTCCCGGGTCATCAACCGGCTGCGCCGAGCGCTCGGCCACGACGCCCCCTTAGAAAGCGAGCCCCGATGACCTGGGCATCCCTCCCCATCCTGTCGGTCGACACCGAGACCACCGGCGTCGACCCGTTCACCGACCGGATCGTGTCGGTCGCCGCGGTCACCGTGCTCCCCGACGGCGGCGCCGACGGCGTGTGGTCCACCATCATCGACCCCGGCGTCGACATCCCCGACGGGGCCACCGCCGTGCACGGCATCACCACCGCCGACGCCCAAGCCAACGGGGCTGACCCCCGGGTGGCGCTGGCCAAGCTCGGCGGCTGCCTGTGGCGGCACATGGAGGCCTATCGGGGACTGGCGGCGGTGGTCATGTTCAACGCCCGGTTCGACTGGCCGCTGATCCTCGCCGAGGCCGCCCGCCACAACGTCGAGTTCCCGTGCTTCGCCCCTATCCTCGACCCCTACCTGCTGGACCGGATCTGTGACCGGTACCGGCCCGGCAAGCGGCAGCTCACCATGGTGGCCGACCACTACGGCGTCGAGCTGGCCGCCGAGGACGCGCACGGGGCCGTGGCCGACGCCCGGGCCGCGGGGCGGGTGCTGCGCGAGATGATCGTGCGCTACCCGGGGCTGGCCGGCCAGACGTTGGCGCAGCTGTGGCTCACCCAGGTGCACGGCCACGAGACCGACCGGCAGCGGTTCGTTGACTACATGCGCCGCCAGAAGGACCCGCAGTTCGACACGCCGGCGGGGTGGCCGATCCCGGTGGAGGTGGGCCGGTCATGATGCGCATCCCCCGCCTCCTCCGTCACCTGGCCTACGAGGGCCCCCGCCACCGAGTCCCGGCCTACGTCGGCCGCTACCCCCAGCCCAGGGACGTCTACTCGTTCCTGCCCGAGTTCACCCAACCCCAGGACCAATGCACCACACCCGACGCTGCCGGCCCCGCCCGCACCGCCCCTACCACCACCGACCCGTTCCCGCACGGCCCCGACATGCACGCCGTCGCCCTCCGGTACTTCCAGTCCCAGCCCGGCTGGGTCGACCCCACCACCCTGGGGCCGTCGTGAGGCGCATCACCTACACCGGCGCCGCCCTCGGCGTCCTACTCGCACTGTGGCTCGGCCACGGCGCCTACCGAGGCCGCACCGCCGGCACCACCACCCCCGCCCTCTTCGCCGCCGCGCTCATCGTCGCCGCCTGCCTACTCACCCTCGCTGTCGGGCTCGTGCTCATGGAGCACCGGCCCCCCGTCAGAAAGGCCCCCCGATGAACCTGTGGCCCGTCCTCGCCGCCGGCGGCGGCCTCGTCGCCGTCCTGTTCGTGCCGATGATCATCGGGGAGGTCCGCCGGGAACGGGCCATGGCCTCCACCGGGTGGATCACCGGCTACGAAGAACCCACCCTCCGCCCCGAACCGGTCCCCGACTGGCGGCCCGGCCTCGTCGTCGCCGTCCCCGGCCTCGACCCCGGCCCGCGTAAGCGGTACGTAAGCGGGGCCGGCCGCAAGCTGGCCGGCCACCAGCGGGCCGCGGCGACGGCGTGGCTGTGGGACACCCCACCGGGGCCCGCGATCCCCGCCGTCGGCGTCATGGCCGCGAACCTCCGCTACTCCGGATGGGGCTGGAGATGACCACGGTCGCCGCCGAACGCACCTGGTCCACCGCCGACGCCTGCGCCGTCCTCGGGATCAGCTACCGGCGCCTCTACATGTGGATCGACCGGCTCGGCCACACCGGCGGCAGCGGTCGGCCCGTCCAGGTCGACGCCACCACCCTCGCCACCCTCGCCGCCTGGGAAGTCCTCGCTGCCGACGGCATCCCCCCTGGCGCCCGCCGCCGGCGGCCGGCCGCGGTCGCTGTCGCTCTCACCGACGGCCCCGCCCCCTACGTGGTGGTCCTCGACGACGACCACGCCGTCGCGTTCCACGACGGGCCGGCCGCCATCGTGTGCGCCGCCAACGCGCCCGGCCCAATGGCCCGCCAGCTGATCGACATCAGCTACCTGTGGGAGATCTGGTGAGGGTCCTCGGCCTCGACCTGACGGCCCCACCCGTGATCCGTCTCACCGTCCACGGCAACCCCGCACCCCAGGGATCCAAGAACGCGTTCCGTAACCAGCACACCGGCCGGATCCAACAGGTCGAGTCGTCCAAGGCCGTGAAGCCCTGGCGCCAAGACGTCAAGGCCGCCGCCCTCGACGCCGCCCCCGACGACTGGGTGCTGCTCGACGGCCCGCTCGAGGTGTCCATGGTGTTCACGTTCACCCGGCCCAAAGGCCACTGGCGCACAGGCCGCAACGCCCACCTCCTACGCGACACCGCCCCAGCGTTCCCCCACGGCCGCCCCGACCTGTCCAAGCTGGCCCGCTCCACCGAGGACGCCCTCACCGGCGCCGTGTGGGGCGACGACGCCCAGATCGTCAGCTACGCCGCCCTCGCCAAGCACTACATCGGCCACGACCACCCCGACGTCCTCACCCGCCCCGGCGCCACGATCACCATCTGGCGCCTCCCACCAACCACAGGAGCCATCCACCCATGACCACCTACGCCGCCACCCACGTCGCCCGGGCGCTCCTCGCTGTCGGCCAAGCCAGCGTCCCCCACGAGTGGCTCCCCCAACTCAACCGCACCCTCTACCTCGAGGAGGACCCCCGAGGCCTGCGCGTCACCGCCGCCGACGGCTACATGCTGCTCACCAGCTGGGTCCCCAACCTCGACCACGACCTCGAGGACGAACCCGGCCGCGACGAGGCCCCCACCCTCACCGCCGTGGCCATCGACTCCCACAGCCGCGCCGCCGGCCTCATGAAGCACTCCCTCAAGCTGGCCAAGGAGGCCGAGAAGGACGGCGACCCGCACCCCGAGATCGGGATCCGGCTCGGTGTCGACCGCAGCGAAGCCACCACCCTCGGCCCCCGCACCCTCCAGGGCTTCGACGCCCGCACCGTCGTCATCGAGGTGCCCGGCAAGGAACGAGTCGTGCTGTCCACCTACGAAGGCGCCTGGTTCGACTGGCGGGCCGTGCTGGCCTCGTTCCAGCCGACGAAGACGCACCGGCTGGTGTTCGTCCCGGAGCGGGTCGGGCGCCTGTGCGCGGTCGCGCAGGTGCTGCCCCACGGCCGGTTGGCGTGGACGTTCGGGGGCCAGGAGAACGCCGCCTACGTCCAGGTCGAGGGCGCCGAGCCGGCGGTCGAGGGGCTGGTGATGCCGCTCAAGTGGGACTGGGTGGCGAACGAGCCCCGGATCGATGACACCCCTGCGAACGCCGAGGAGGCGGACGCCGCCGAGGCCGAGATGTTCGAAGCGGACCGTGATGCGGCGATGGCCGGGGCCGATGGCGACGTGTCGGGGTAACGACTGCGGCGCCCCCATCCTGTGGGTCGTAGCGGCGTCGACCGGGAACAGCTTCCCGGTCGACGCCGACCCCCACCCCGACGGCAACGTCGAAGTCCACCCCGCCCCACCCATGTCGTCGATGTCCCCCACCGCCACGGTGCACGCCCAGCCCCCGCTGCTGGCCACCGACCCCCTCCACCTTCCTCACCACTTCACGTGCCCCAACGCCCACGAGTTCAGGAGCAAGCCCCGATGACCCGCATCACCGTCAACCTCTCCGACATCGATAAGGGCCACATCGACATCGAGCCCGCCGACGGCGACGAGTACCTAACCATCACCAGCGACTACCGCCAGCCCCTGGAGGGCAAGCTCGACCCCGGCGCCCTGCCCGCCCTGTCCTCCGACGAGTCCCGCGCCCTGGCCGCCGTGCTCGTCGCTCAGGCCGACGCCATCGACCGCCGCCGGTGACCCGGCCCCGCTACCTCGTCGGCGACGTCCACCAACGCCTCGCCGAGCTCGACCCCGGATCGGTCGACTTCGTGGCCAGCAGCCCCCCGTTCCTGGCGCTCCGCTCGTACCTGCCCGACAGCCACCCGGACAAGGCCCGGGAGATCGGCTCGGAGGCCACCCCGGCGGCGTTCATCGACGCCCTGCTGTCGTGGACAGCGGCGGTGGGCCGGGTGCTGGCCCCGCACGGGTCGATCGCTGTGGAGCTCGGTGACACGTTCTCGGGGTCGGGTGGCGCCGGCGGCGACTACCTGCAGGGCGGGTGGCGCGACGGGCAACGGCCGTTCGGCGGGTCGGCGAAGAACGCCCGGGTCCACGACCCCGCGAAGGAGCCGCCGATCTTGGACCGCAACGGCAAGACCCAGGGCGGCGGCGCCGGGTGGCCGCGCCCGAAGTCGCTGGCGGGGATCCCGTTCGCGTACATGCTGTCGCTCGCCTACGGCCGCAACATCCTCCGGGCCCCGCTGTCGGGCGCCGAGGTGCTGGCCCAGCTCGACCAGCTCCGGACCAGCGGACTCGCGGTGGACGTGGCGCTCGACATGGTGCGGGGCATGGTGGCCGAGGCCGGCGACGGCCACTCCCCCGCTGGCCGGTGGCTGGTCCGCACCGTCAAGGCGTGGATCCGCAGCAACCCGCCGGTGGGGGCGTTGGGCGACAAGGAGCGGCCGGCGACGTCGTACATCGTGGTGGCGACGCGGGACCCGGACCGGTGGTTCGACCTCGACGCCGTCCGCACCGGATCGGCGCCGTCCACGTGGACCTACAGCAACGGCGACAGCCCGGCATCCTCCCAGCCCGGCAACTCGCCGCGGAAGCGAGGCGGCACACTGGCCGACAACCCGGCGGGGGCGCCGCCGCGGGACTGGGTCCACACCATCGACCTCGTGTTGGACGCCGAACTCGACCGCCGCGCCGGCCGGGCCGCCAGCAACAGCGACGTGGGCGGCCGCCACAAGGCCCAGGTCGGGAGTCGACCCAGGCCCGGCGAGGACTATGTGCCGATCAGCGGCGGCGGCCAGACGATCGGCGCCCGTGGGGTGCACCTGCGCCGCGCCCTGCAGCGCGCCGGCCTGGCCACCACCGAAGAGGCCTACGACGTCTCCCCGAAGGGGTACAGCGGCGCCCACTACGCCGTCTGGCCCCCCGAACTGGTGCGGCTGCTGGTGGACGAGATGTGCCCTAGGCGCGTTTGCACCCGTTGCGGCCAGCCCTCCCGGCGCATCACCGCGGCCGAGCCATCGCCGT
>WUUC01097102.1_pt1 | contig 31837 bp, 36 predicted proteins | sample 6278441 | NCBI WGS metagenome assembly WUUC01 (sample SAMN13675441, study PRJNA597444) | soil metagenome | isolation source: soil | place: USA: Washington | collected 2017-10
CTTCCTGCGGATGTTAAGATCAGTTCATCGGGTAAAGATTATGACCAGGTTCATTGGTTCGTGTTGAACAGGGCCCAATTGGAAAAAGAAATGAGTAAAGTGACGACGCTGGTAAAGGATGATGTGATCGTATGGGTCTATTATCCAAAAGGGACGTCGAAAATGCAGACCGATCTTACCCGTGATAAGGGCTGGGATTGCCTGTTGCGTGAAGGTGATAAGTTCACCTGGATCAGTATGATCTCTTTTAATGATACCTGGTCAGTATTTGGATTCAGACCGAAGACGGAAGCCGATAAAAAAAAAGAAGCGAAACCCACCGTTCGTGAAATTTTTAACTGGGTTGATCCAAAGGCCAAAACGGTAAGACTTCCTGCAGAACTTGCAACAGCCTTAAAGAAAAATAAAAAGGAAGCGGCCGCATTCAATTCGCTTTCATTTACCGATAAAAAAGAATTCCTGGAATGGATTGTGACCGCTAAAAGAGAAGAAACAAAAAGCGAAAGAATAAAAGAAACTGTTACACGATTGAGTAAGGGATGGAAGAATCCGAGGAATTTGTAAAACCATGGCCCTAATGGGGAATATCAATTTATAATATTTATGCCTGTAAGGCGCTGTCCTGGCTATCATAATATGAGATAATTTAATCGGAAAGAATTCCCCGCTGCTTGTTGTGGGGCGGCTGTAGTTATTCGACGCCACCGAAAAAAGAAGTTGAGATTTAACAGGTAAATAAAGAAAAGAACGTATTATCCCTTGTTAACTTTTCAACTGATTAACTTCTCTGATGAACTTAATGTGTCAACTATTATTCCTTTTCCTTTCTTTACTTATTTTTATCGTATCAATAAAAAACATGAAAGGAAAAGGAATTATTTTTTCAGCAGTTGTATCATTAGTCGTTGCCTCCTGTTCCCATAAGATCAATCCTGATAAACCAGTACTTGCCAATACTAATTTTAAATTAGATTCTCTCCCTGACTCGGAGATCAATATTCCGATACAAATAAACCTGAAGCCAATCTATGCCATGGCCGAAAACCAGGTAGATACTTTATTTACTTCCGCCAACTTTCCAGACGGTTGGGTACAGGAAGACTGCGCTACACGGTATAAATATAGTTTTCGCCGCAGCCCATTACAGATGAAGGCGTCGGGGCTCTCACTTGATCTCGGCTTTACAGGTTATTATAAAATTATTGGTTCTACAAGAGTTTGTGTAGGGGGGGCTGCCGTTTCACCATGGACGGCTCCCTGCAGGTGCGGTTTTGACGAACCCGAAAGAAGAGTGAATGTTTCTTTTACCAATTCGCTGGCAATACTACCCGACTATAAAGTAAAAATGGCCATCAAGAGGAATGAACCACAGGCATTGGATAAATGCGAGATCTGTTTCTGGGGCCAGGATATTACCAAAGATGTATTAAACGGGTTGAAAGAAGAACTGGATACCGCCAAGGCTACGCTGGAACGAAACTATGGCACTATCGACCTGAAGCCGCAGTTTCAGCAAGTGTGGGACAAACTGGCAAAAGCATACAATATATATGATATGGGTTGGTTACAGATCAATCCGCGAAGGATTAAGATCAATAACCTGTATGCTAAAGGCGATTCACTGTATGTTTACCTTGGTCTCGCTGCACGACCGGTGATCAGTTTTGAAAAACCAATTGAACAAAAAACGCTGATACCTTCTATTGGCGCTATCAGCCGGCAGCAGGGATTTTCTATTTTTTTAGACGCTATGCTTAATTACGATTCGTTGAGCAATATTGTGAACAGGCATATAGCGAATAAGGAATTCGATTTTAATAAAGGCCCTGTAAAAAAGAAATTTATCATCAAAGATTGCAGGTTATACGGCACAGGTAACGAAAAACTGATCATCAAGGTAAATTTTGGGGGAACGGATAATGGCACGTTTTACCTTACCGGCAAACCCGTTTATACCAAAGAAAAACATATACTGGAAATCCAGAACATTGACTTTGACATCAGGTCGAAAGATGCTTTGCTGAAGACATCTGAATGGCTGTTCAGCCGGAAGATCATTAATGAAATAAGCAGGAATACCCGGTTCGACCTTAGTTCTTATATCGACAGCGCCAAAGTAACCATCAACCAGCAATTAAATCATGAATGGGTAAAAGGTGTCAGTAGTTACGGACAGATAAGCGAGATCGATCTGATCGGCATTTACCCGCTCAGTCAGTCATTGGTCATCCGAAGTAATTGCAGTGGTGATCTTTCGGTAAAAATCGACTCCATCGATTTCAGCCTGTAGCATCTTCGTCCGTCGCATTTGCCCTGAAAGAAAAGTGCCGTTGAGCCAGGTAGCTGAACAATATTACAATGGATGTTGTTAATACCTGTGCAAACACCGGATAAATATGTGCCCGCTCCACTAATATTTTTAATAATATATAATTCAGCGCCAGGTTGAACAAGCAGATCATAAGATACCTGAACAACTGAACGCTTCCCTTTATTTGCGAATCGTTAAATACAACATATTTCGACATAAAGAAACCAATGGGGAACGTAATACAAAAGGAAATGAATAGCGCCGCAACGTGCGCCTTGAAAGCATAGAACCCCAGATGGAGTTGTTGTTCCCTGAGAATATATTTGAAGCTGATGAAATAAATCAAAAAACCAAGTAATGTATTGCCGCCACCCGCTGCTGCATACCGGAATGTTTGCAGGTTCATCAGCCGGCGAAAAGGCGGATAAAAGAAATCGATGATCGGAAGAATAAAATCTCTTGCGTTATATATATGTCGTCTCATTGGCCGGGCGAAAATATTGCAAGTTTATGGTTTATTCTGATAGCTATACATATATGTGATGCAGGCTTTCGTAAATTCGCAGCTAAATCATAGGCAGGATGGGCATTGTAAACAGGATAAAACCACTTATAGTAACGGCTTTGCGGGATCTCTACGGGCAGGCGTTTCCTGAAGCCGACCTTACCATCAATTTTACTAAACCTGAATTTGACGGCGATTACACACTTGTTCTCTTTTCTTTTGTCAAGCAATTAAAGAAATCACCAGAGCAACTCGGTAACGAGATCGGCGAATACCTGGTAAAAAATAATGCGGAACTGTTTTCTTCGTTTAATGTAATAAAAGGTTTCCTCAATCTTGTTGTTGCGGATAGTTACTGGATTGATTTTTTACAGGCTTCTTATAAAAACAAAGAATTAGGCCACCAGCCCGCTAACGATCTCCGGGTAATTGTTGAATACTCTTCTCCTAATACCAATAAGCCCCTGCACCTGGGACATCTAAGAAACAATTTTCTCGGGTGGAGTGTAGCGGAAATTTTGAAAACAACCGGTCATACGGTATTCAAAACTGCTATCCTGAATGATCGTGGGATTCATATCTGCAAGTCAATGGTGTCATGGCAATTATTTGGTGAGGACAAAACACCTGAATCAACCGGTATTAAAGGCGACCATTTTGTTGGTGATTATTATGTGTTGTTCGGGCAGGAGCATAAAAAGCAGGCCGAAGTATTAATAGTTGAAGGCATGAGTAAAGACGATGCCGAAAAAAACACTCCTCTCATGCTGGCTGCACAAAAGATGCTGCTGGATTGGGAGAATGGCGATCCCGGTGTAAGGGCTCTCTGGGAAAAGATGAATGGGTGGGTGTACGAAGGCTTTAATGAAACCTATAAAAAGATAGGCAGCGATTTTGATAAAAATTATTTTGAAAGTGAAACCTATTTGTTAGGAAAAGAGTTTGTTGAAGATGGATTGCAAAAAGGCGTCTTTTATAAAAAGGAAGATGGCAGCGTATGGATAGATCTTACTGCTGATGGGCTGGATGAAAAAATAGTGCAGCGTAAGGACGGTACTTCTGTTTATATCACGCAGGATCTTGGCTTGGCCGATAAAAAATTTGAAGAATTCAAATACGATCAAAGCATTTATGTAATAGCTGATGAACAGAACTATCACATGAAGGTGCTGAAACTGATCCTGCAAAAATTGGGCAAGCCCTATGCTGATGGCATTTATCATCTTAGCTATGGTATGGTTGAACTTCCGTCGGGCAGAATGAAAACCCGCGAAGGAACGGTAGTGGATGCCGATGATATGATCGAAGAATTAAAGAAAGTAGCCAGGGAAAAAACAGAAGAACTGGGTAAAGTGAAAGATTTTAATCCCGGCGAACTGAATGACCTCTATGATACGATCGCAATCGGTGCCCTGAAGTTTTTCCTTTTAAGAGTGGACCCTAAAAAAAGAATGTTATTCAATCCCGAAGAGTCCATCGACTTTCACGGATTTACTGGGCCGTTTGTACAATATACACATGCCAGGATCAAGTCAATACTTCGTAAGGAACAGGGGACAAGAGACAAGGTGCAGGCAACCGGCAGTTTGTTACCGAAAGAAAAAGAGTTGATCGTTTTATTGGAACAATATTCCATTATTATTGAACAGGCATTACAGGAACACAATCCGTCACTGCTTGCTATTTATGCTTTTACTGTCGCCAAAACGTTCAACACGTTTTATACAGAGCTTTCGGTGATGAATGCGGAATCGGAAGAAAAGAAGCAACTGCGTTTGCAAATGAGTGAATTGACGGCGAATGTTATTGCATCCGCTATGGGTTTGATGGGAATTAAGGTACCGGAAAGAATGTAATAGCCGGTCTTATTTCCATGTATTCACCAGTCCACTGTTTTTCCCCAACAAAGGGTCCTCATTGGGGAGTAGCACCTCAGCAATGTTTTGATCAGCCTTTGGTCTTTCATCCGGGTCGCCACGCATAAGATCATACATCATACCACCCGGGTACGCTCCTACTACACCAAGATTGTCGGACCCTAAATTTTTATGTCCCACGCCTGCCGGTATCACAATAATATCACCGGCTTCAATTTTTACTTTGCTGCCTTGTCCGCCGCCAAGATGTACCAATGCCGATCCGCTATAGATACCCAATGCCTCATGTGTTATACTGTGGTAGTGATGAAAATCAAAAATGCCATTGCGCCATGAGTTGCTCCAGTTATTATACTGGAAATGCTGTTCCAGCCATGCTGCACCTTTATTGCCGCGTTCTTTAAATGCGTTGCGGTATAATAACAACGGATACTTGCTGTTGGGTATACTGCCGTCATCTTTAAAGTATAAAAGTTCAGGCTCTTTAATTGTACTTATCATGATATGTCTTGTTGCTGCCAGTGCTCCTGTTGTTAAGTATAAAAATTTCTTCTGTTCATAAGCAATTGGTTTGCCTGGAACAAACCTGTTCCTTGCTATGAAGGTAAAAACACAATAATAATTACGCTGCAACAATAAAGCCGAAGGATTAATTATAAGCCTTGAACGCATTTTATCCACTCCTAATTAATTCCTATTTTTAAATATGGAAGAGCCGGAAAAACTAAAACGTGTTGTCGATGCAAGGATGAAGCTGAAGGCAAGATTTGAGGAAAAGATAAAACTCACTCCATCTGTTAACGACAATAAGCCCATGGGCAAAGGAAACCCCAACCGACACGGTATGCCTGTCGTTCCGGTAGGGCAAACCGTCACAAAGAAATGGCCGGTGCTTGATCTCGGCATTCAACCCGATATACCGATTAGCGAATGGAAACTGGTGCTGGATGGCGAAGTAGAAAATCCTGTGGAGCTGAGTTGGGAAGATTTTATGGCCCTGCCACAAACGGATGATATTTCCGATTTTCATTGTGTGACCACCTGGTCAAAACTGGATATAAGCTGGCGCGGCGTTCGTCTATTAGATCTCGCTGCATTGGCCCAACCTAAAGAGTCGGCGACGCATATTCTCTGTTATGGTTCTGACGACTATACCACCAATGTGTCCCTGGAAGAAGCGCTGAAGCCGGATGTCTTACTGGTTCATACCGTAGAAGGCAAACCATTGCCGAAAGAACATGGTGGCCCTGCACGCATGATCACGCCGCAGCTTTATGCATGGAAAGGATCGAAGTGGATCAACCGTATTGAATTTCTACCACAAAACAAATTAGGTTTTTGGGAAGAGCGGGGCTATTCCAGCACAGCTTACCCCTGGCGCAACGACCGTTATAGCTGATCTACTCACACCACTTTCTCCACGTGATGATTGATCCCTTCCAGCACACCCTTGGATAATGGATGCTTTGTAAAATAAATAAGCTTATTCTTTCGCAATTCTTCCAGTTCTGGACTGTAGTTGGCCACCACGATCCCTTTTATTTTACCCGTAAGCATGTCTTTATCGTTGCCGCTGTTGCCTGCTGTGATGAATTGCTCCAGCGGCACTTTCCATTTGTAACAGAGATAACGTACTGCATTGCCTTTGCTGGCACGAAACGGTAAAAAGTCAAGGTATTTATTGTCGGTCAATAGTATTTTAGCTCTTAGCTTATTATCATCCAGAAACTTGTACAGGTTGGCCATATCATCTTCATTGAACTTGCTATCCACATAATAGCTTAGTTTGAACCGCCATTGCGCCTTCGGCTCCTGCAGGCGTACACCGGGAAACCTGGTTAGTTCGTTTTGCAGTTCCTTTCTTTTCCATTGATAATCGATATGGCTTTCCCAGCCATTGTCCTGTATAAACTTTTCGGTGTAGTAGATCTCCGACCCCGCCGAGCAAATCAGTATATCAGGTTTTGGCAATGCGTAATCAACAAACGCCTGTTGTGTAAGTTCTTTGTTCCTGCCGCTGGCTACACCAAACACCACCTTATCTTTTTTATCGGCGATCCATTGTTTCAATTCACTTAATCCATCAGAATTGTTGCCATCCACCAGGGTGCCATCAAGATCAGAGATGATATACAATTTTGCTTTCGCCAGCTTTTTTCCATAGGCTGTTTTATTCATAAAGGCAGGCTTAGCCGAATCTTTTCGTTTAAAAAGATCTTCGATAATGTCCATATACCTGTTACAGTGCGCTGTCCACGAATAAAGTTGATTGGTAGCCAGTATGCCATTGGCCGAATATTTTTCCCAGACCGTCTGATCGGCAATCATCTTTTTCAATGCCTCTGCAATCGCAGTGGGATCTTCTACATCAACCAGCATTCCATTCTGGCATTGCTCTAATATTTCTTTCGGTCCGCCTGTAGGCGACGCAACAACGGGCAGCCCGCACGCCGCCGCTTCTACTATCGTCAATCCGAAATTTTCACCCGGTGTTGCATTTACAAACACGCCTTTTTTTCTTGCCGCTACACGATAGATCTCCGGTACTTCCAGTGTAGGATCATTCTTTTTCGGAATGGCCATCTTTCCGTACAGGTCGTATTTATCAAGCAGCAATAAAAGATTGGTCAGTATATCCTGTTCGTCTGCCTCCATTTTTGTAATGTCTCTTCTTACACCGGCGAAGATGGCAAGGTTGGCCATTGCCTGCAGTTCTTTATCCTGTCCAAAAGATTGGATAATGGTCTCAAAATTCTTTCGCTTATCAGCACGGCCGATAGATAATATTAAGGGCTTACCAGGGTTGAATAAAAAGCGTTCTATATCTGAATTAACACGGTACACCGCTTGCTCCTGCTCAATGGTCATCTTGAACGACGGCATATCAAACCGGTAAAACGGGTAGAACAAATTGTTGTTAACCCCTGGTGGTATTACTTCATACCGCGCCGACTTTTTATTATCATACAATTCGTACTGCGTTTCTATTTCGTGCTGAGTGCTTACGATCACGAGATCGGCCGACTTCAGCAAATTCTCCTCCGATTCAATGCGCTGTTCCATATTGAACTTTTCATTGACCCTGTCTTCCGTTAAACCCTGGCTCAATAAAATGTTCTTTTTATTCCTGCCCAGCGAATGCCCCGTTGCAATAAACGGCAGACCGAATACCTCGCTTATTTGTCCCGCGATATAATTGCCATCTGCGTAATGGCCGTGCACTACATCGGGATAGTCGTCCTGCTTTTCGATAAAGCGGATCGTTTTATCAACAAATTCATCCAGGTGATCCCACAATGTTTCTTTCTGCCGGTAAGCATTGCCACCACAGGTAATCCGGACAATGCGGGCCTTATCATTGACCGTGTCTATTTCTTTTTCATACGTGGATGACACCCGCTTGTCAAGGATCCTGCGGGTAAACAGGTCTACTTTGCGCACCTGCGGATGCTGCGAAAGATTTTCGAGTAGCTCCAGTACATACTTTACTTGCCCCCCGGTATCTTTATCGCGGCCAATTTCCGGATCATTAAAGCGAATGAGCCCATGCGGACTGAATAACTGAATATAATAACCATTCATCGTTTCATTATTCATTTGCGTGGAAAGCTGCAAATTTAGTTAAATGATTATAAGTGGTGTATTTAGTAATTTTATAGCAATCAATTAAATAAAATATGTATTCAGGATCTGGCTTCAGCGATTGGGAGATCGGCGATATAACCGTTATCATTGACAAGGGTGTTTATCATTTGTTTCATCTTATCATACCTAATCACGATTACATTGCCCATGCGGTATCGCGTGACGGTATTTCGTGGCGCAGGGTAAACAATGCATTATTCGTGGGCCATCCCGGCGAATGGGACGATGATATGCTGTGGACGATGGACGTATGCCAGGCGGGTGATAAATTTGAAATGTATTATACCGGTTTGCAAAGAAGGGATCGTGGGGTGATATCAAGAATAGGTTTAGCAGAATCCATTAACCTTATCGACTGGCAAAAGAACCGTAAGAATATTTTCCCCATAGAGCCCAAGGGCATTTATTATGAAACGGCCAGTACCAATCCAAGAACCTGGTTAAGCTTTCGTGACCCTTTCCGGTATGAACACAAAGGCGAAGTGTACCTGCTGCTGGCGGCACGTACCATTGCAGGACCGGTATCGCGCCGTGGATGCGTAGGACTGGTGAAGATCACCAACGATGTATTTGAAGTAATGCCTCCCCTTCTATATCCTATGGTGTATGATGATATTGAATGCCCCTGTGTATTTGAATTGAATGGGCGGTTTTACCTGATCGGCTCCATCCGGGAAGATATAAAAGTACGCTACTGGTTTGCCCCTGATTTTTTTGGCGAGTATCATTCTTTCCAGGCCGATGTATTGTTACCACAGGGAAATTATGCGGCACGTGCCGTCAGGGATGGCGATCACCTGCTGGTCTATAATTTTTTCTACGCCTATGGAAAAATAGATGCACTGCGTGTGTTGCCGCCACCAAAGCAACTGGATACCGATGAACGGGGAAGACTGGTATTGAAAACCTATTACCGCTGGGACAATATGGCGCTGAAGACCATTTACCAACCGGACCTGGGCAAAGTGCAACAGTTGTATTCTAACCCTACCGCCTCCTCAACGATAGAGCCCGATAAATGGACCTTCGGATCAAGAAGCGGCTACGAAGTGTTTTGCTTTCAAAGACCCTCGCCAAGTTTTATCTGGGAAGGTGTGCTGACGGTAGAAGGGATGGGTAAGCTGGGCCTTGTAAGTGATATTGATCTCGATGGAAATGGCTACTATATTTCGTTTAATGTGGTGAATGGCGTGGTCAAGATAAGAGCCTGGGGCTTTAACCCGTTGAATACGCGGCAGAATTTTATTTTCACCGATGTGCAGGCCAATGTATTTACCACTAAAAAGGCCAACACGTTTCATTTCCGCCTTATCCGGTATGGTCACTATATCGAGTTGTCTATCGATGGAGTGGTAAGACTCACGCTGATGGACTATGCCTATTCGGGCAATGGTATCGGTTTGTATTCCGCTTCATCCGTTTTCTCGTTGCAGCAATCGATCATAAAAGTATTGCCCAATCCCGAAGAAGAATATGCGAGCCAGGAAGAAGCGCAGAAGATCGAGTAGTTGCGGCACCCCACACCCTTTCAACAGGACATTAATTTGACCATATTCGATGACGAATCAGGTTAAAATTTACGTTTATGGCTCTTGCCATTTTTCAGGGCGACTTGACACCGATGAAGCTGTTGGAAATGGAGGCTATGGCATTGTAATTACTTCAAACGGACAAAGTGTTTTTCTCCCTTGTGAAATATGAACCAACAAATCTTCCATACAACAGTTACCGTTGACGGCGTTACTATTTTTTACCGCGAAGCCGGCAACAGGGAAAATCCAGCAATACTGCTGCTGCATGGATTCCCAACCTCATCGGTGATGTTTAAAAACCTGATGGTTGCACTATCTGATCAATTCTATCTCGTTGCTCCTGACTATCCCGGTTTTGGATTCAGTGATTTTCCGGATATGAACGACTTCGAATATTCTTTTAAAAATATAGCAACCTGCATCAACCGGTTTACTGAAGCAATCCATTTAAAATCATTTACGATTTACCTTCATGACTATGGTTGTCCAATCGGCCTCAGGCTCTGTGTGAACAACCCGGAAAAGATAGAACGGGTCATCGTACAAAACGGCAATGCTTATATGGAAGGCATCGGGCCACAATGGGATGAAACAAGAGATTATTGGGAGAATCCTACTGAAGAGAAAAAGAAAAAAGTAGCTGCTTTTTTAAGTGAAGAAGGCATAAGGATGCAGTACACAGCAGGGTTACCTGATGAACTTCTTGCCCGTGTAAGTCCCGAAACCTGGATCCTGGATTGGGAGCGAATGAGCAGACCCGGCAATCTTGAGATGCAATTCGGGTTAAACTGTACGTATAAAAATAATCTTGAAATGTTTCCTGTTTTCCAGGCATATTTCCGGACGCACCAACCCCCGGCCCTTATCATCTGGGGTAAGCATGATGTGTTTTTTGATGGTGCGGAAGCGGCTTGTTACAAAAGAGACCTGCCCAAAGCACAGATACATATCCTCGATGGCGGGCATATGGCGTTGGAAACGAATTTTGATGAGGTATCAGAGCTTATCCGCCAATTTATGTCTTCAAGATAAAACTTCGTTTGATTACAATCTAAGATCCGCGTTCCTCCCCGCCGGGTGTCCAAATCATCATCTTCCAGCGCGAGGTATCAGATGGCCTTGTGGTATTGCACAGATCGGGGCCGTGAGACATCGGCCGAAAAGTCTTCGTAGCATTTCCCGGGGAAGAAGTATCTTCCACCAGCTTCAGTTCGGGGCCAGACATTAAATAAATCATTCCACCTGCACCAATACCTCGCCGTTGGCGCAGCCAACAAGCTTCTTCATCATTCAGGCTTTCCCTATGAATACAGAATGGCATTTTCCGATCATGATCATTGCATCCATTGCCATCTTTTTCCTGGTTATAAGGATGGTGGTACCGAAAAAAGATTTCTGGTTAAAGCGTAAGCAAATATTTCTTTTATCGCTGGTGGTAGTAGTTTTTGGTATGTTGTTCGGAAAGTATGGTGCCACCTACGGGTTGCCCTGGTGGCTTTATTATCCCATCCCCATGCTGATTACTGTTTTGCTTCCCCCACTCTATTTACAACTCAAAAGACAAAAGGTAATTACCTATTTGGTGTTAAGCTTCCTATCGGCACCATTGATCCACGCATTATTTTCTTTTTTCGCAGGCTGGACGGAATATATGCCGTTTTGGAAAATTCCCTTTATTGGCGATTTGTAATAATTTCTCCAGCGCAGGCGGTGCACAACATAATTGATCGCATGAGTTCACCAGATGATTTTAGAGGCTGGAAGAATTTGTTGACAAACTTGCCTGGGAAACTGGTTTGTGACATACAAGCAAGTGCAAAAGGTTGGCTTGTCCCGATGACAATCCAATAATGTATATATCTAAGGGTGCATTCCAAATTCATCCTGCTGCTGCGCAGCAACAAATGGCTTATTCACGTTTACTGATTACTTAATTTTCAAACTTATAGAGATGGTATTTAAATTGAAAATCTATGTGTTTGGTCTATGTGCCTATGTTTCTATTGTGGTTCAACGCCTTTTTTACCGCATAGGCAGATAGAAAACATAGGTTTTCACATACAGAAACATCCATAAGTAAAAAATAGCTGAGCGAAAATTTGGAATACATCCTGTCAACTGGTTTAACCTCCGGGGATATAATTTTTTTTATATTGCGGGGAATAACAGCAATCAGCGTGTTAGCGGAAATATAAACGAACGCATTCTTCCGACAGTTTATAAAGTCATCGGTTAATCAAAGCTAAAATACAAGATATGAACACTACCGAAACACATAATCAGCGTATCGCGAAAATGACCTTCGCCTCGGTCTATCCCATGTATCTCCAAAAAGTGGAGAAGAAAGGCCGCACAAAAGAAGAATTGCACCAGGTCATAAAGTGGTTAACAGGCTTCGATAATAAGAAGCTGCAGGAGCTAATAAAAGAAAAAGTGAGTTTTGAAATATTCTTCCAACAGGCTTTGCTAAACCCCAATGCGCACCTCATTACCGGAATGATCTGTGGATATCGTATAGAAGAGATTGAGAATACTTTGACAAAGCAGGTTAGGTATTTGGATAAGCTGGTAGATGAGCTGGCCAAGGGCAGAAAGATGGAAAAGGTCTTGCGTGGCTCGTAGCGTGAAAACAACAAAGCCGAGCGGATAAATCAATGCTGCTGCAAAAGATTAGATTGTCCTAACGACAACCCGGATGTATAATATTAACTTCTTAACTTTCGATTTTGGTTTTTTTAATATCGGGTGCAATAACAGCAGTCAGCGTGTTGTGCGTACGTTGTAAATGAAAGCACTACCGGAAAAAATGAAACTGATTTATGGCAACAAAAAATAAGACAGTATATACAAAGGTCAGCGTTATTAATTTTATAAATTCATTCGTTGACCAGGAACAAAAAAAGCTAGATAGCTTTCGGCTCATTGAACTGATGCAGGAATGGTCAGGCTTTGAACCCAAAATGTGGGGACCTTCAATTATCGGTTTTGGAAATTATCATTACAAATATGCGAGTGGTCATGAAGGGGATGCACCAATAATCGGTTTTTCACCCCGAAAAGCTGAGTTCTCTCTTTATGTTTATACTCCCACCAGTGAAAATAAAAAACTACTGGAAGATTTGGGGAAATACAAAATGGGTAAAGCTTGCATATATTTCAAAAAGCTGACCGACCTTAACCTTGGCACATTGGAAAAACTTAGTAAAGCGACAATTAATTACACAAATGAAAATCACGCATGCGGTGCATGAAAAGCATAAGAATAATATAGCCAGATCGACAAGCTGTCGCGCAACAAGGCCTCAAGTTCAGTTTTCAATTTAACACATGAAAGAGAATAATAAAGCAATTTTAGAAAAGGCAAACGCAGCTATCACTGATGGCGATAATGAGGGGTTTCTGTCTTTTTGCACGGAAGAAACTGCATGGACATTTGTGGGCGACAAGACCCTGCAAGGTAAAGAAGCAGTCCGGCAATGGATGGCAACGGCATACGCAGAGCCTCCCAAATTTATCGTCGAAAACTTAATTGCCGAAGGCGATTTTGTTACCGCAATTGGCAAAATAAGCATGAAGGACAAAGACGGAAAAACAGCCGACTATTTATACTGCGACGTCTGGCGGTTTCGCGACGGTAAAATGGATGAATTAAAAGCTTTTGTCATCAAAAGCTAATCCCGGATGAAAGCCGGAAATGTTAAGCTTGTAGTTAGTGCCGGGATATTCTCTGCTGATGTACAATCATTCAAAATCGTTACCCGGCTTCAAACGTTGAAAACCGGCAATTGATTAAAACAAAATAAAATGAGAAAACTAATTGCAGCAATCAATATGACACTTGACGGCTTTTGCGATCACACCGCAATGATTGCCAATGATGAATTACATGAACATTACAACGAGCTATTACGTAATACAGGCTGCCTTATATACGGAAGGATAACCTATCAACTTATGGAGAGTTATTGGCCAACTGTGGTAAAAAATCCTACCGGTAATAAACCAACGGATGAATTTGCAGTACTAATCGGCAATATTCCAAAGATTGTTTTTTCCCGCACATTGAAAAATGTCGAAACGGTAGCTAACCGGTGGGAGAATATAAAATTGAAAAAGGAAATCATTAAAGAAGAAATTTTAGAACTCAAACAACAAGCGGGTAAAAACATTTTAGTTGGCAGCCCAAGTTTAATTGTAGCCTTACTGAACCTTAATTTAATTGATGAATTCCAACTCTGTGTTCACCCGGTTGTAGCAGGAAACGGGTTACCATTATTTAAAAATATAAACGATAAGATTATTCTTAAACTCTTAAAGACAAAATCCTTTAACTCTGGTGCAATTACGCTTTACTATGAGCCGGCTGTATTGAAACCAATAATAAACTTAACTGAAAATGGAAACAAACAAAAGCGGTGACAACGCGAAGGATTCAGCACCGGATCCTGGTTCACCAACGTTCTATCACGGCACTAAAGCCAATCTGAATACCGGCGATTTAATCGAAGTTGGTTATCACTCCAACTACGGCAAAAAGAATAATGCAAAATATATCTACCTGACGGCCACGCTTGATGCTGCTATCTGGGGTGCTGAACTTGCATCGGGCGAAGGCCGTGGAAGAATTTATATCGTAGAGCCAACAGGTCCCATCGAGGACGACCCCAACTTAACGGACAAGAAATTCCCGGGTAATCCGACCAGGTCATACCGCTCGCTGCACCCGTTCAGGGTTATTGGTGAGATTACCGATTGGCAAGGACACTCATTCGAACAACTCAAAGCTATGAAGGACCACCTTGAGCAACTTAAACAACTTGGTATAGAAGCGATAGAGGATTAATCTCCCCCCCGACTCTTTAACGTACAAAGCCTCCAGGGTGAGACGCAGGATGAGAACTGTTCGTAGCTGGTACACCGACAGGAAAAGCAATCAATGTATTTAGATCACCTGGCAAAAGAGCTGCCATTTCTCCCCTCACCGGGATCCATCCTTCATTCGACGCACCGGATATTCAAAATAATTTGTAACCCAGGCATGCGCACAAATTTAATTAGCACGAAACTCTGATTTAAGTGATACCTTGACAATCCTGATTTATCAGGAGCAAACAACTTTAAGTTACATGGATTTATTAAAATCATTCTTCCTGCAAGGAGGCTTCAGCAAAGAAGAAGCAGAGCAGATTGCAAGCCACTTTACGTTTAAGAGCCTTGCTAAGGGCGATTATTTTGTAGAAGAAGGTAAGACAAGTAAGCACCTCGGCTTTATTGAAAAAGGATTTTTTCAATATTTCATTACCCTGGATGGCGAAGAAAAGACCACCTATTCGATTGGAGTCAATAACCTTATTGCCTCACTGGTCAGTTTTTTACAACAAGTACCCTCCAGAGAAAATATACGGGCTGCGGTCAATTCTTCGGTTTGGATAATCAGCAAGGATGATTTCCAGAAGTTGCAACAAAACATCCCATCGTTCAAAGATTATTACATTGGCATCCTGGAATGGCAAATATGCTGCATAGAGGAGAGCCGTATTGATGGCATTATGCTTTCTGCGGGGCAACGCTATGCAAAAATGATGCATAAGGAGCCTGATCTAATACAACAAATACCCGTGCAATACCTTGCTTCGATTATAGGTGTAACCCCAAGACACCTAAGCAGGATCAGGAATACTTTACGCCTGGCTAATTAATAGACATTTGTCCTGTACCGGGCATTTTGCTCTGTCCATCTTTGTATCGTCAAACATTTAAAAACAAAAGACGATATGAAAAAAATTATTATTCTTTCCCTGGTTATTATTTCTTCAGGCAGTGTTTTTTCACAAAACAAATTTTCAAAACACGAAATCAGTATCAATGGATTTAGAAATCCATCCATAGGTGCAGAATACCGGTACAGGCATATATCTGTACATGCTGGTTACTATCCTACCAATTTCGAAACCGGTATCACCACCGAATTTATTAGAACCGGATTGACATATTGGTTTTTACCCGTTGGCAAAAAAGAAAACCCGTCCTCATTTTACGGGTCACTCTCGTATGCAAGAGGTACAAGCCGCGATTACAAAGATCAGCATGCAGGCATAGCAGAAGTAGGTTTCCGTTGGATGCTGTACAAAGGAATAAATGTTCGGATAGGCATTGCAGCTTTAGCCGCGGAAAATAAAAGTGTAAAAATTAATCCAACACCTGGTATAAGCTATTCTTTCAATTTCTAAAATACTAAGATGAAAGCAGAAAAAGTTATCGGCTATCTCCTGGTATCAGGCGCAGTTGGCGTTTTTATACCCTATACCCTTCTAACCCTTACTTTTAATTATCCGGGTATTCTCAGGCAAGAAAGTGGGATGATATTAACGCAGTTCCACCAGGGCGGCTCGCCCCTTATCTATACCTGGCTTGCTTTTGCCTTGCTGGGGTTACCCTTACTGGTTGCTTATTCGCTAATAGGCCAAAAACTTGAAACAACGATGCCACAAATAAAGTGGGTGACCACGATAGGTATTATTTCGGGTGTGGTGCATATTACAGGACTTTTACGCTGGGTATTTGTAGTACCGGTTTTAGCAAGGGATTTTGTGAATACTTCATCTCCGTCTAAGCAGGAAGCAATAGAAATTTCATTTAAACTAATTCATCAGTTTGGCGGAGTATTACTCGGCGAACACCTGGGACAACTATTTACAGTCATCTGGACGGTTTTCATATCATTTGCATTATTGAAAGTAAACCTCATTCCCAAATGGTTGGCCTGGTGGGGCTGCATAGCCTCGTTAATTTATTTTCTTGCCCAGGCGGAATTATTAGCGACTGTAATTCCCGGCTTTCCGGTTATTGACATGGCAGGGTTTATAGGCAGTACACTTTGGCTGTTATGGATTATATTGGTAGGCGTTAAATTCATTGAGGCGGCTAAAAGAAAATTCAACATTGATAATACAAACAACTATTAAAATTAAAAAAATGAAGTCCCTGATTTTTCTTGTCTTTTTTGCCCATTTAGTTTCAGAACTAAAAGCTCAACCACAAACTGACTTTGCTTTAGGTTTTGCTGATAGCATACAATCTACCCTGCTTAATGAGCAGCGTCAGTTGCTGGTGTACACGCCCTATTCCGGCAAGAAGATGAAACCTGTTACCAATGAAACCTACCCGGTGTTATATGTATTAGATGGCGAGAGCCATTTTCGTTCCGTTGCAGCAACTGTTGAACGCCTGGTTAGCAGCGAGGTTTGCCCACCGATGATAGTAGTTGGCATACCAAATACAAACAGGGGCAGAGATTTGACCCCAAGTGCTTCAGCAGGTAACAGCGATGGAGTAAATAATTCCGGGGGAGGTGAAAAATTCATTTCATTTATAGAAAAAGAATTGGTTCCTTATATCAATTCTTCTTATCCCACTGCATCCTATAAACTTCTTATGGGGCATTCACTCGGTGGGTTAATGGTGATGCAAACATTGGTTCATCACAAAGATTTATTTAACGCTTATATTTCGATTGATGCAGCAATCTGGTGGGACAATCATAAACTTTTAAATGAAAGCAAGCCTGCCCTTGAAAAAAGTAATTATCAGGATAAGACATTGTTCCTAGCAATTGCTAACCGCATGGAAAAAGGGATAGACACCACAGCCGTTCAACTGGATACCTCTGAAACTACAGAACTTATCCGGCATAACCTGCAGTTGATCCATTACATAAAACAACATCCCCAAAATAAATTACGGTTTAATTATGCGTATTATGAAAATGAAAATCATGGTACTGTTTCATTCATTTCAGCCTATGATGCGCTCCGTTTTATATTCGACTATTATGCGTTTCCGAAGTATGCAAAATACCAAACCGGAAACCCGCATTTAATGGCTTTAATTACTGAGCATTACAGGAATGTTTCAACGCAAATGGGTTACGCAATACTTCCAAATGCATCATTAATAAACAGCTTTGGCTATCGTGCCTTGAATGCCAATCATTTTGAAATGGCTAAACAATTGTTTGAGTGGAATGTGCTGCATTATCCAAAAGACGCAAATCTCCACGATTCGTTTGGCGACTATTATAATGCCATCGGCGATAAACAAAATGCTATAGCGTGGTATCAAAAAGCGTTAACAATTACGGAGATTACCCAAACCAGGGAAAAACTGAATGCATTAACCGGAAAGAAATAAAAAGAATTTACTTGCAAAAAAAGTCAAAAATGAAAATGGTCATAACTGCTATTTCTGCAATGCTCAGCATGGCAGTTATCGCACAAACAAACCTGACACCGGGAAAAAAATCTTTTGAGCAAAAGTGGATTAAAGGCGACACATACCAAATGACATGGTTTGCCATAAAAGACACTGTTACGCTTGAAATAGGCGAAGTTTCAACTCAAATTCTAACCGATAAAAAATACATTACAATTGTTACAGAAGTAAAAATGAAGAATAGTAAAGAACCCTGGATTGATACTACTATCGCAAATATTTCCACACTTACACCGATCCGTCATGCATCGTATAATATGCAAAGAGACATGGTTTTAAACTTCGGAAAAGTGGTAACAGGATTTTATAATGACAAGCAAAAACAACAGAATTATCCTGTGAGTGATACGACATTTAAAGAATATTTCGACAGCAACCTTTACCCGGCATTACTCGCATGGTTACCTCTTAAAGATGGTTACAAGCAGGACATTTCGATTTATGACTATAACCCTTCGGGAAAAACAGGCGTTATAAAAGCGTCTATCCTCAATGTTACGAGCGGTACTTGTGAGAGCAAAAAATCAGGGATTAAGAATGTTTGGGTATTAACCGTAACAGATGAAATAGGAAACGAAAAGAATAATTCGATGATTTACTATATTGACAAAACCGACAGGAAATTATGGAAACAGGAGATTAACGCTGCCGGGCGTAAAATGATGATGCGACGCAAAGAACGCTAATTAATCTGAAACCGAGATCGGATCAACGCTCTGTGCATACCAACCCTGCGGGACACCGGCTGAAAAGTATTCGAAGCGGTAAACCCGGAGTTACCGGCTGCCAGCCCGCCGCCATCCTGGAGTATGGATGACACCCAAAGAAAAAAGCCCGCTAACATAACGGCGACAGAACTATCTTGCCTGTGCAAAAGACGGATAACAGGATGTATGGAAGCAGCCGGATACAAAACGCTTTTTCAGACTACGTTCTCCTTCAGAACCATCATAAACAGGCTTCACATTCATAGAGACAGATGATAGAAATAAAAACCCTAGAGAACGTTACCTATTTAGAAAAACCTAAGCGTATGATGAAATACGTGTTGGTTTACTGTGCTTCTGGCAGCTTAAGTATGACGATTGATGAAAAACAATTCAAACTTGCCGGCGGACAAGTCGTTACCATAACGTCCGGGCAAATACACAGCATTACTAAACGTTCAAAAGTCAAAGGATTTATACTTGAATTTACTTTGGACTTCTTTTGTAAAAACGACAATGACATTGAGCTGATTTTTCACAATGGGCTATTTTGCCATTTTGCAATGAATGAAGTTATCGACGTAAATAAAAACATCATTGAAGGTCAACTAACCAGCATCAGCGAAGAGTTAGTGGAACAACCCTACCAATACCTTATTTCTGTTCATAGCCGCATTGAACTCATATTAGTTGAAATTAACAGGGCTAAAGTAAAAAGGGGAGATGAAATCTGGAAACCCAGTGCGTTGTTTCTTAAATTTTTAGAAGCAGTAAGAGGCAATTTTGAGCATAATTATACACTCGCCCAATTTGCAAAAATGCTTAGCACTACTGAAATAAAGCTGAATGAGCTGGCAAAACTTCACGCAGGTAAAACAGCACAGAATGTTATCTCTGGGCTTGTTGCCTCAGAAGCAAAGCGGCTGCTTACCTATAATGATCTTTCAGTAAAAGAAGTAGCCGGCAAGCTTGGCTTTAACGATCCTTTTTATTTCTCCAATTTTTTTAAGAAGCAAACAAAGCTTTCTCCAAAACGCTATAAAGAAAAGTTTGCTGTATAAATATTACATGCTTTTCACAACATTCTCTATTCTTTAGCCCTTTCCTATCCATCATCTTTGTACCTGGTTACTGTTTACAATTTAAAAACCAGGACATGAAAATTACCGGCATTCCCGCTTTGTTGCTACGCTTAGCCCTGGCATCGGGCTTTTTATCAGCGGTAGCAAGCCGCCTGGATCTATGGGGTGCAAAATCATCGGGCTGGAGTAATTTCCTGAATTACACAGCACAGGTAAATTCATTTCTGCCCAACAATTTCATTCCGGCAATTGCAGTGATAAGCACCTTACTGGAAACAGGTTTTGGCATTTTGATACTCGCCGGTTTTAAAACAACGTATGCAGCTTTGGGTGCTGCATGGCTTACGCTGCTATTTGCCGTTGCCATGACTTATTCATCCGGCTTTAAAGAGCCGCTGGATTACTCGGTCTTTGCTTTTAGTGCAGGAGCTTTTGTATTAGCAACTATTCCCAACTATAAATGGAGTATTGATCAACTTTTGACAAAAAAATTTCAAAAACCATAAAACATAAAAATGAATACTGACATCAACAACTACATTGTAAGAAACAGCCAGAAAGAATGGCAACCTTTAATTGAAAAAGGAGTTCACTATCCCGGCATAGCTGTAATCTCTTTACGATATGATGAAGCCAAACAACGATCAACAACGATACTACTGAAATTTGAACCCGGAGCAACATACCCTTATCACAACCATCCGGGTGGCGAAGAAATTTTTGTATTAAGCGGGGAAGCTATATTGGAGAATACACTCTTATCCGAAGGCGATTATTTATATACGCCGGTAAACTTTAAACATTCGGTTACCACCAAAACGGGTTGCACCATGTTATTCGTTATTCCTGAAGAAGTTGAAATTCTGATCAACTAAAAATAGGGTCTGCGACGGATTTTTCTATTGACGATGTACAATTGACGCAATTACCCCTCATTCCTGCAGATTCAGCACCACTTTTGCATTTTTCTGTTCCGTAGAAGAGATAAAAACTTTGTGGCGCTTGTTGCCCGCAGTTATAATCATTACTGATGTATTGGGCGGAATAGAACCCAGGTTTTCCGCCACCATCACCAGCTCATGATAGGGATTTGCCGCATTGACATCGACATGAAACGTGATAGGGTTTTGTGAAAGCCTGGCATGCAATACCAGCAGCACATTGTTGTGATAAATGCTGACAGTGTCGCCATCTATTTCACCATTGTCATATAGGTCAAGCCTGATCTCCCCGGCTTCCGTTTCAAGTTGTTTGACCAGTGAATCTGTGCGGGTGGCAAGGAAAGAGGGTGCCGGGGGAAATACCGGCCTGGCCTGTTTTATAACTGGTGCAGCGATCCCGGATCCTGTTTGCACTTTTTCTTTTGGTTGGGTTTGCGTCTTTGCCGTTGCAGGCGCAGACTTGATTTTTTTCGGTGCTTGTTTTACCGGCACAGGTTGCTTTTTTACCAGGGCCGTTTTTTTAGGCCTGTCTGGTGATGCACGTTGGGGTATGATGCATTCACGAATGGTAATATCATCCAATGCAAAATCGTTTCCGCAACCCCCGGGTGCATTGTTGATCATCACCAGGTTCAACGATGTCTCAGCAGAAGGCGTCGTAAACAGTGCCCGGTACTGCGTCCACTTTGGTGCATGCTGCCGCACCAATTCGCCGGTGCTGAACTGCGCTATCTGTTTCCCGGACAATGTCTGCAGCCCGATAATGATATTGGGAAGCAATGGATAGGGACATTTATCACTGATCTTACACACATTCAACATCCATACTGAAAACTCGTAGGTGGTACCTCCCTTTAAACCGTTCAGACCTGTCTCAAAAAAAGCACCCTTATCGTAGGACGAGTTAACCAGCATCATATTGCCGCTTGCATCGCCGGATGTATGATCGCCCGGTAATGTAAACCAATCGCCGCCGAAGCAATCGCTTGAATAGGATGTGTACGTATAATAACCGTCGCTGGGACAAGAACTTCGCACCCGTTCATAATGGTAAGGCATAACCGTATTCACATCGTGAACATTTCCCGCGCCAAAATGAATGGTGATAACAGGTTCTTTAAACGTCCAGGTAGCCAGTTGTGCTTTCGACTGGAAGGCCATGTAGAACAGCAATATTAAAAATTGACACTTTTTCAAACCCGCGTTTCTTGTAGTAGTAATTTACTGAAATTCCCGTTTTGTTATTCGCAGGAAATGTATAAATGGTAGCCGCACCAACGATTTTAAAAAAAAGCCGGCATCTGTGCACCAGGTTTAATGCCGGTCACCCGCTGCCCTGCCGGTTAGCAGGTGGTACCGTTATAAAGGAAAGCGATCCCGAAACCGGGGTTCCCCATAAAAGGAAACAGGCAAAGACAGCAGGTGCCTGCGCGCCTTTTGCGGATGAATTAACTGCGGGAATAATTTTTTTTACCTTTTACTTTGAAATACAAAGTACTTTTAGTTACTTTGAACTACAAAGTACTTTTAAAGTAAACAACATGAATAACAAAGCAACAATAACCATGAATGATAACACGATAGCGGGAAAGATAACCAGTTGGCTGTTTGGCCTGGCTGTACTGGCTGCCGGTGTCATCAATGCCTGCTGGGGAGAGGACATTGGTTTCGGTATTTTCCTCATCCTTCTTTCTTTCGTTTATTTTCTCCCGGTAAATGCCATTTTTAAAAAACTAACCGGTCATTCCATTCCCGGGATAAGGCTTTTAAAAATCCTTTTGGGCATATTTATCATCTGGGCAGCGTTTGGCGTGGGCGAATTATTTGAAAAGATCGAACTGATGAAACAGGACCTTTAACACCCCGATCGACAACAGACAAAAAACCTATTATTTATAAAACAAACGTTATGCTTACACAAAACAAAAGACTTACCGGCATTGTACTCGCAGTAGTGGTTCTATTGCTCATACCCTTAATAGCCATGCAGTTCACCAATGAAGTGGATTGGAATCTCTTCGATTTTATCGTCATGGGTGGCCTGTTGCTCGGCACCGGCCTGATGTGCGAGTTTGTAATGCGCAGGGTTAAGAACATTGAGCACCGGCTCATCATCTGCGGAGTCATCCTGGTAGCGCTCCTCCTCATTTGGGCAGAACTGGCTGTCGGCATTTTCGGAACGCCCTTCGCCGGATCATAAACCAGTTCACGATAACGAAGAACCAAACATCACCCCGGTATATTGCGGTGTTTGGTTTGCTGTTAGCGCCTTGTCAAAATAATCGCAGAAAACTTTAAATAAACTATTCATGCAAATAAAAATCACTACATCCACCATCATCAATTGTGTATTGGGCATCCTTGTTTTTTCAATTGGTGTATTGAACTTGATTTTGGTACACCCGGTTCCGGGCACTGTTTTTCTTCTTCTTTCACTCATTTACTTTCCGCCCGTAAATGATCTTCTCCGGAAAAAACTCGGTTTCACCATTCCGTTGATGGCTAAGATCATCCTGGGCATGGTGATTATCTGGTTCACGTTAGGTGTTAGCGACCTTGGGGATATGATTGATGGATGAGGTGCTGCCTGTAGTTCGGGATGCATTCCAAATTCCCGTCCTGCTATTTTTGATGCAGGGATTCTTTTCTATGTGAAGGCCTATGTTTCCTGTTTAACTATGTGGTAAAAACGATTTGAACCAACATAGAAACCCAGGTGTATTGACCAAATACACCCAATCTTCCCGACAAAAAGACATGCTCCTATCTTGTTCCTGTTTCTATATTACCATGTTCGGTACTAAAGGCAGCCGGAAGGAACATGGTAATAACAAGGTAATAACAAGGTAGCAACAAGGTGAAAGGAAAATGGGTGGATGCCGGCCTGCTTTTCCTGTAAATCATCACCGGGTTAGCTACCTCTCCTGCCCAACTGGCATACCTGGTAAAGGCTGCGCCTCCCATAGCACCTTTAGTATCGCCAAATCCTTTTTAAGTGTTTACCAATAGCATAACACCGTTAAAAAACGGGGATGCAGCACCTTTAAAAGACGGGGTTGAAATTGCATTTAAAAACGCTTGCATAACCGCAAAAGAATATATAGGTTTACGCTCATCTTTAAACACTGTCTTGTATAAGTATCGAACCAGGCAGTCAGTACCCCTCTACCAGATCAGTATATTTTATTTGCCGCCGCAAGGTGGCTGCAAAGCAAGAAGTGTTAACTCTATTGCCTTATCAGCAACGGTGATCTGCAACGCTACAGGAGTGAAGACACCCTGACCTGCTACCGCATTGGTAATAAGATCGGGTACTAGCTGAGTGATGTAATAAAAACGCTGAAGAGCAGGTGTTAGAAAAACTGAAAGTTGTATTGATGGTATAACAATATAAAATGTATAACATCAAATGCATAGTTTTCGCTGGTTGAATTTCTATATTGTAGCTAATAACAGCAATCATCGTGTTAGCAGCCATTTAAAGACCTAATTATGTTGACAGATAAAAATATATCGAGAGCTATTTCAAGTATTTCCCAAAGAGCAGAACGAATATTGGATGACAATAAAGTCGTTAAGACGTATGTAGAGGTAGGCATATTACCTCAAATATCTAATACTAATAACCAAATAATATATGGGAGGCGAGGTACGGGAAAGACACATCTTTTTCGATATCTCGAAAATGATCTTAAAGCAAACTCGATCACAGTTTATCTTGACTGTAGAACACTGGGAAGTGCAGCAGATTACAATAATCCAAGCATAGCTTTGAGCAAACGATGTATTTCATTATTTAAAGACATAGTCGATGAGTTATATGATAAGGCTTTACATTTTATTGCGTATGAAGCACCTAAAGATGCTGAAAAGGCTATCGAGGCTCTTGATAATATTTCCTTGGCAACACGATTCAAAGTAAACGAAGTCACAACTAAAGAGATTACAGAAAGGAGTTTAGAAAAGTCAAATAATGAGGCGGGAATTTCGCTTTCAATTAATCCAAAGGATCTAATCAATCTAACATTGGGGAATAAAGATACAATAGGTACCGATATCGAAAAAACAACCAAATACAGCGTTATTAGTGGAGAAAAAATTCTTTTCCCTGATTTGCATACTTGGTTAAAGAAATTGTGCGAATATACAGGAGCTCAAATCTATTTTCTATTCGACGAGTGGTCATCACTGCCCTTTGAACTGCAACCCTTATTAGCGGAATTTCTGAAGCGCAGTTTTTTGCCCATTCCCCAAATAACAATCAAAATTGCAGCACTTGAGTATCGATCTAATTTCACAATTCAACAAGAGAAAAACAATCACATAGGTTTTGAATTAGGTAGCGACATTTCGACAAATCTGGATTTAGATGATTATTATGTTTTTGATCGAAATCCTGAAGCTATTACATCAAACTTTGGTGAAATGCTTTTTCGACATGTTGGAAATGAATTAGAGGAAAACTATCTTTTGAAAAGTTATGGAATAAAAAATGGTGTTGATTTTATTAGAACTCTTTTAACTGACTCAAATAATTTTAGAGAATTAGTTAGAGCGTCTGAAGGTGTTATCAGAGATATGATCAATATATTTACTCTTGCTTTCTTCGACGCTCAAAGACAAGGCAAAGACAAGATAGATAAAAAATCTATAGTCGAATCTTCAAGACAATGGTTTGAAAGAGATAAAGCCCAGAATTTGGACGATAAATTGTCACAGATATTAAGGAAAATAGTTGATGAGGTCATCGGTAATAAAAAAGCTAGATCATTTTTGATCCCCAGAGAACTTGAAAAACACGAGAATATTCAGAAATTGTTTGATGCAAGAGTAATTCACTTTATTAAAAGAGGATACGCCGATAAAGACAACCCTGGTATCAGATATAATGTTTTCGGATTAGATTATGGAACTTATGTTGACTTGATTACTACTAACAAGAAACCCGAATTAGAATTCTTGACAGTTGAAGAAAGGGATGTAGCTGAGGACTTCATTGTTCCTTTTGATGACAAACGTTCAATCAGAAGAATTGTTTTATCAGAAGATATACTTAACTAAAAAAAAACGGTTGCTAACAAAAGTATTTGCAAAAGCAAGGCTGGACAATGTAACATCATCAGTTATACTACTATCAGCAGCGGTATGGCTCGACATTCTATATTCAGCTTTAGTTCATAGCTTCAACAACATATTTTCAAATGAGCATTTGTACCGGGCTGGACAAACAATGAATTCCTGCCTTCGCAAATACTCGAACGCCGTTGGCAATTCTAACCGACACATCATTAAACTTTAAACATAATGACAGAGAAAGAAAAAGAGTTAAAATCATTTAATCAGTGTGCTGACGCTTTAAGTGTGTTGGACAAAAGAGGTATCTTAAAGGTATTTCACATGCTCTCAATCCACTTTGAGGTGGTGGACAATTTAACGAGCCATTCGCCTGCACAAGATGACCTAGTTTCAAAGAATAATGATAAAGAGCAAAACTTGCTGGACGCTTTACCACCAGAGCAAAAAACAAAAATTGAAAAAACCAAGACTGCAATTAAAAAATCAAAGTCTACGGCTCCTAAAGACCCGATATACTTAACTGACTTTAATTTCAAACCGACCGACAATAAAAGTTTGAAAGACTTCTACAATGAATACACTGTTAAAACAAACTATGAAAACAACCTAGTTTTTGCTTATTACTTTCAAGAAATTTTGAAAATTGGAGAAATTTCCATAAACCACATTTACAGTTGTTATCGCCAATTATCTATTAAGGTTCCAAGTTTCCCACAAACTTTGAAAGATACAAAAACACACAAAGGATGGTTAGACGTATCGAATACAAACGATTTAAAAGTTACAAGAACTGGCATTAACTTTATCGAACACGAGCTAGCTAAGAAAGGCGATGATTAATAATTTAGCCGAATTCATCTTGAAAGTATCAGACTTTCAGAATTTAAAAAACTCTGAAGTGATAGATTACTTTGCTTACTATCTAATATACTTTAAAACTTTTGAAACTTTTAAATCAAAAGATATTGCAGACTGCTTCACAGAGTTAAACATGCCACCATATTCAAACATTCCAAAATATTTATCAGACAATTCAATTAAAAAGAAAGGACAACAGAAATTTATTAAGAACAATAAAAACTCAACTTATAAAATATCTCGACAAGCATTTATTGAACTTGAAAAGGGTATAAATTTGGATGTTCCCGTAATTATCGTAAATAATGCAATGCGTAGTTTACTTGACAGATTGCAAAAGCAAAGCGAAAAGGATTATTTAGAGGAAGCGATAAGAACTTTTGAAGTCGAAGCTTATAGAGCATCTATTATAATGGTCTGGCTACTGACTTTAGACCACATTTATGAATACATTTTAGCAAATAAGTTAACAGACTTCATTGCAGCACTGAGAAGAGCCAATTTAAACAAATCAATTCATTCTAAAGACGATTTTGGAGATATTAAGGAAAGTCAATTTATAGAAGTTGCAGAAGTGCAGGAATAATTTCCAATGATGTAAAGAAAATATTGGACACCAAATTAGGCATTCGGAATTCATTTGCACATCCATCAACAATTATTCTTCCCAAAAGTAAAGCACTTGAATTTATAGACGATTTAGTGGAGAATGTAATTTTGAAGTACTAATGAAAAAAAACTGCCACCAACAACAACATGGGGTCCTATGCAAGTTGGGCTTGACATGGGAACATCAGCCCATTGCAAATCCCAGTTTCGGTTCCACCAAACGAATTACTATCAACTTTTGTATATAACTTAAACAATATATTTTAAAATGGGCATTTGTGCCTGGCTGGACAATCAATGAATTCCCCGCCTTCGCAAATACTCGAACGACGTTGTATGCCACTACTAACTACTAAAGTTTTCATATGAATAAATCAATAATTATTGCATGTGTTTTTCTTTTTACATCATGCGCGACATCGAAGATTACTCCAATTACCGGAGAGTATCCTAAACCTCCGTTCGTCATAACATCGACGTCAAGTTTTAATACGGTGTGGGATAAACTTATTGACTTATTTGCTCAGAAAGGGTTGCCTATTAAAATAATTGACAGAAGCAGTGGTCTAATCATTTCCGATCGATCCCTCCTCACTACAACGTTCGAGTTAAAAGCCGGGGGATTGAAGGATTCAGCAGCATTCCTCGTTTTGCCAAAATTATATGTAGCATCTAGCAAGAAAACGACAAATATCGCGAACGGGATGCCCGTCACAGGAGAATGGAACGTCCGGATTAAGGAGAATACCGGCAGTACAACTATTAATGTGAATATTGTTAATGTTCGATACGAGACATATGATCCCGTATCAAATCGCACTCGCGAACACATCGCTACAAATTATCAGTCAACTGGAATATTCGAACGTTTGGTAGCCGAGTCCATTAAATAAAAATAATCTGCAACGCGAACGGTACACAACAAGGAAACCTATATAGGTTATTATAGAAGGATCATATGACCAGTACAGATTTCTTTTTTGAAAGCAAGAGATAAGTGAATAGTTATTTTCAATTATTTCCTGCCTTTTCTTCCTCGTCGAGTGTCCAAATTATAAGGTTCAATGGCGATGTGCCAGTTGGCCTTGTGTATTGCGTTTGTGCACTTGCCTTGAAAATAAATAACTGAAAGTTTGGATAGTTGCTGTTATATAGCAATCTTGTAATGAACAACTATACCACCGGCTTATGACACCAGGAAGTTTATTCATCATCATTTTACGGGTTCTCGGGATCGTTTCTGTCAAGGAACTTTTTGTGGCGATACCGCAGTTAATATCAACGGCAGCGTTGTACTCCATGGGGTCCATTTCCGCCGGGTTATTTATGGTAGTGGTTTCGTTACTGACAGTTGCATTGTATTTATGGATCTCATATACACTTATCTTCAGGGCAGAGTATCTTGTCGTGAAGTTTGGTTTGGATCAAAACTTTGCCGAGCAGTCCTTACAATTAAATATCAATATCTCTTCCATTTTGCGCATTGCCGTGATCGTTACAGGTGCATTATTGCTTATTTGGGAGATACCTGAATTTTGCCGGATCATCTACATTAAAGTGCAACAACGTACCCTACCCTTCCTGGACGAAAACTCACCTGACTGGTCACCGGCGGTGTTTTCTGGTGTAAAGATCATCATTGCCCTACTGATCATTGGCGAAAGGAAACGAATCCTTGAGTTCCTGGAAGGTAACAAGGATGCTGAAGAAAAGACCGAAGGCTAATATCAAAGAACGCAGTTAAACACACCTTTTAATACCATTTTATGGAAGAAATAATTACGAAAAGGCCCGGAGTTGAGTACCCTCTTTTAGGAGACCGGATCCAGTCTTCTTTTATCGATCTCATCCTGATCGTGATCATGATGTTTGTTTTTGCATCCCTGCTTGACCGGTATGAAAACGTACAGGATTGGGTAAGGATTGTATTGTTTATCGGCCTCTGGGCGGCATACGAACCTGTGTGTACTTCGCTGGGATGTACGCTGGGTAATTTGATAAAGGGAATACGTGTGCGCCAACATGACGGCGTTAACAAACGTATAAACATCTTCCAGGCTTTGCTGCGCTACATCCTTAAAATTGCATTGGGCTGGATATCCTTTCTAACCATTCATTCCAACGAACAGCGGCGGGCAATACATGACCTGGCGGCCGGAAGCGTAATGATATAAATCTGATAAATAAATTTCATTTATGAAAGTTGCAGTGATTCTATTAACAGTGATTTTCTTTTCGCTTGCAGCCTGCACCGGTTCACGGGCAAAGGATAAGCAGGACAAGGAAACACCAAAGGCTTTACAGGACAAAAGCGCTTCATTGGAGTTTGTTTCAAAACGGGGCACCGGTGATCTTTTGGAAAGTTTGTACAACGAACTGGCTGAAAAAACACCCGAATTGAAACAGCTTGAAGACCAGGTCGCGGCCATCCGGAACAGCGAAGACGATTCAACGGAATCATTTAAAAACTATGATGCGAAGAACAAATCGTATTTCAATTCTGCAGATCACCATGCAGGTAAGATCAAAGATTCGGTATTGAGAGACAAGATCAAATTGCTAATTGAAAGTAGTGTAACAAAGTACAACGCTTCCATTTCTCTTCATACCGACCTGCTAAAATCCATTGAAACAAAAAAAATGGCGTTAAGCGACCTGCACCAGGTTTTGAAAATAACAAGAACATTGCCACTGATTGGTGACTATCAAAAAGACAACTTACCGCCGGCTGGGTCTTTGAAAGGATTTCAGAAAGAACTGGATAAAACAATTAAGGACGCAGATACGCTAACGAGACCGTAATGACCTGTCGCGAGATTGGTTATTTATGATTATACTGCCAGTAGCATGAGATTCATTTTTTTGAAAGAAACAGCGTGAGTAACATCAATTGATGCGTTAGCTGTTATTATAGAACGACCCCGCAAATGAAAATTAAATTATACATATTGACATTTCTAACAACAATTTCAAGTCTGAGTTTACTGGGGCAAAGTAATGACTCGTGGACTTCTTTCTGGAATAAAGACACGACATTGATTGGCTACAAAGACAAAAATGGTGTTGTGAAAATTGAACCAAAATTTACAGGCGTTACAAGTGCGCATACGTTTGACAATGTAATTGCAGTTTCAGAAGAAAGTAATGGCAAATGGAACAGCTACTATCTGACTAAATCGGGAAAAATTATCGGCAGAGACAGTTTACACCTTTTCGATAATGGTTCTGATTGTGAAAGTGAAGGCTTTATTCGTTTCAGAGACAGCAAAACCGTCAAAGCAGGTATGTTTGACAGAACAGGAAGAATTGTTGTCCCGGCAATTTATAATGATTTGACGAGAGTTAGAAACGGAATGATAATAGGTCTTAAAGGAGCCGAAAAAAAGTATTGGGACAAGGACAAACATTCAGGCTGCGATCATTATAGCTGGACAGGCGGACAAGAAGTTTTAATTGACACAGCGAACAACGTTCTTGCAGAAAACGTTGAATACAACAACTCATTAAACTTTTTCACACTTGAAAAGACACAAGCACCTCATTCAGACACGACACGGAAATCATTTTTAGCTACTGATGGTAGTTACTATTCATTTTCCGACTTTGAAAAAGAATTCAGGCAGTGGATTACAAAAGAACTCCTAAGCAATCTGACAGCAGACCGGTTAATTGCTATTTCTTATGACACCATTACCTGGGAATCCGAAGACGGTTGGGCTAAAACAAATAAGGAAAAACTCATTAAAGATAATTTTACTATTTTGAAAAATGGATTATCAGAAATACTGCAACCAAAAACTGATTACTTTATTTCAAGTGACGGACTAAACCCATTTATGTATGAAGGTGCAGCGTTTGAGAAATATTACAATAATTGCGGAGAGTCAAAAGATTGGATATATCCAACCATGTCAATAGTCATTTCGCACAAAGACAAAAAAAACTTTACTCAAAACCATTATGAATTTCTAAGAACGGATGATGAATATAAACTTATAAGCCTGACAATAAGAAATGCAAAAATGAAATGACGACAGCTACCAAGGTATTGCCAAAAGCGTAACACCGGAGAATATAAATATTCGTCGGCACTATTCTAAGAAACGGGAAAAGAAGAATAATTAGACCTACTGTGATAGCCTATGTATCTATGTGGCTATGTGGTTCAATATTTCAAGTTTATTTGGCAGCTCCAATCCAACGCACAACACAAAAAAAAGGCCGCCTGAATAAATCGGCACTATTCTATGAAACGGGAAAAGATGTCTGAGGCTTCTGAGACGTTGCACGACTAACTAATAGTTTGAGTGGCTGGTTCAGCAATTTGTTGCCTTAACAGGGTTAGGCTATATCTATGAACCACATAGGATCATAGGCACATAGATACTAACACATAGGCGAATGCCATTACAAGACTAATTTA
>WUUC01047230.1_pt1 | contig 31790 bp, 34 predicted proteins | sample 6278441 | NCBI WGS metagenome assembly WUUC01 (sample SAMN13675441, study PRJNA597444) | soil metagenome | isolation source: soil | place: USA: Washington | collected 2017-10
CATTGCGAGAAAGCCGGTCAAGGTTCTCCACCACGAGGACGGAGCCCGGCGCGATCATTCCCGCTTCGATTGCCTTCAAAAAACGGGCGAGTGCCCCGACTTTGGCGTTGCGACCCATGTAGCCGGGGACGCCTTCGTCCCGCAACGATGTGTCGAGGGCGAGGCCGCCGCCTTCCTTCTTGCACCACTCTTCGACTGCTTCGAGCTGCCGGCGCACGGAATCGCCGTGGCGTTGTCTCTCCGATGAGAAACGCGTGTAACTGTAAGCCATCGGTCCCGATTTCATTTCGCGACGTAGATGTAGACCCGTTCAGTGGTATGTCAAACCGGCCCTCGGGATGATCACATGTCGAAACACATGAATGATTATCTGGGCAAAAACGTGCGCACGGTGATCACGGTTTGCGGGAATGCCGATCAGGCGTGTCCGATGTATCCGGGGCAGGTGTCACGCTACCACTGGGGCTTTGAAGATCCTGCGCATGCGAAGGGGACGGAGGAGCAGGTGATGGGTGAATTTCGCCGGGTGAGAGATCGGATCCGTCTCGTATTCGAGGCGTATGCCGCCGGGCTTCGTGAGAAAGCCAATCAGCAATAACCGAGAGCTAACGCCTATGAACCTCAGCCAATTTGCTGATGCGCGATCAATCGGCGTGCTGTTACGGATGGATGCCGGCACCGACGGAATATCTCGTCGGCGAAGCGGTGGCTCCGGGTATCGCGGCGACCATGGATGTGCCGGTCACGTTGCGCGGCACGGTTAGCGATCGAGCCGATGCTGAGGGATGGCACACGGGTGCAATTCTACGCGTTGCGGGCCGCGGCGATAGCGAATCGCTGAGGCGCGCGGCGCGCACGCATGGCGTAGTCGCCAGCTCTTAAAATTTGGAAAATCGTTTTATGAAAAAATCCTTTCGTCCCTTCGTGGGACTGCTTGTGGGTTCGGGCGTGGCGCTCAGGGCGCCGGCCCAGATCGCGGCCAATTTTAATTTCGATTCGTTGCCCGATGGAGCCGTTGCCAGCGCGTTCAACACGCCGCAGATCGGCTTCCATCATGCGCACTACGTTCCATTTCTCGACGGCTTTGGCGATCCCATCGCCAGTTCCGAGCACTGGGAAATCGATACGGTGAACGCCTCGCTCTATCCGGTGACCGCGGAAAATCCATTTAACTACGGCAGCGGCGCGGCGCCTCGGGTACGAACGCGCTGCAGGCGCTCTGGCAATCGGTGCTCCTCACCTTCGATGCGACGTACAACGTGAATACGTTCTCATTCACATTGGGCAACGATCCCTTCGGTGTTGTGTGGGACGTGGTCTTCGTCGATGCGATGGGTCGTACGCTCGCGCAGTTCGCCATCGATCAGTCGAGGGCGGGGCTCCAGTTCTCGGCGAGTAATGGGGCTGGCGTTGCAGGCATCATGCTCCCGAGTGGCGCGTTTTATGATGACATCTCCGTAAGCCTGGCGGCGACGGCGGCTGTGCCCGAGCCTTCCACGTGGGGCGTGATCGGGGCTGCTGCGTGCGGCGCGCTCATCTGGGGCCGACGTCGCAAGTAGGCGAAAATTTCGCAGATGGCCTGAGGGCGCGCGGTTGGTCAGCCGTTATTGTTGTTCGACAGAAACCACGCCCGGTAAGAGGGCGCGGTTTTTTTTGAGAGGGAGAATTGTACGTCGGGTGGCGACAAACCTGTTGCTCCGGTTTGCGAGCCGCTCCTAGCGTCCGCATTCGTGAAGCTTTCCGTCAAAGTCGATTATGCCTGCCGCGTTCTTGCGCAGCTCGCCCGCCAGTATGGCGGCGATGGGCTCGCGCACATCGAGGGCCTGGCGAAAGTCGAGGCGGTGCCGGCCAACTATCTGGTGCAGATTTTAAGCGAACTGCGAAATGGCGGCCTGATCACCAGTCGTCGTGGCAAACAGGGAGGCTATGCGCTGGCGCGTCCGCCGGAGAAGATAACGCTGCTCGATATCGTGCGCGTGATCGAAGGGGAGCTTTTGGAGCTCACGCCGGTCGGCGCGGGGCAGTCGGCCAAACGTGTGAATCAAATCTGGCGCGAGGTGAGGGACGCTTTGGAAAAGAAGGCGGCCAGCTACACGCTCGATAAACTTGCGGTGAAGAGCGGTGAGCAGATGTACTATATTTGAGCGCCGCTGGTGGGTTGAGCGGGTCCGGGTGTAAGGGAGAGGATCGGAGAAGATTTTTTATCGTTCTTGTTTTCCTACTCGTTCTCGACTCTGAGACGAATCGGATGGCGCTCTGGCGCGAATTGAAGATTGAGCGGTGGCGGCTGCACGGCCAAACCTGTCGCCATGCGTCACCCGGCTCTTGATTCGCTGCTCATTCTCCAGGATCGCGACAGCAAACGACTGGGGCTCGAAGCGCAGTTAAAAGCCGTGCCGGGCGATGTGGCGGCGGTTGAAAAGAAGATCGCGACGGAGAAAGCGGCCATCGATGCGGCCCGGACCGAAGTGAAGGAACTCGAGACGAAAAAGAAGCTGATCGAGACAGAGATCGGTTTGGCGGAGCAGAAGCTCGCGAAGTACAAAACGCAGCAGTCGCTCGTGCGCAAAAACGACGAATTTCAGGCGCTCGGGCACGAAATCGAGACGACCGAGCAGGCGATCGGCGTGCTCGAAGAACAGGAGCTCGGCCTGATGTATAACATCGACGAAGCGAAGAAACGCTTCGCTGAGGCCGAAGGCGTTTTGAAGCAAAACATCGCCGGTCACGAAGCGCGAATCCGCTCGCACAAAGAACGCGAGACGAGCCTGACGGCTGAGCTGGCTGAAGCGAAAGCGGCGTTGGCGGCAGCGAGAGAGCCGGTGGGAGAACCGGCGTTACGCGTGTACGATCGCATCGCGGCGCGCCAGCAGCCCGTGCTAGTGGCGTTGCGCGGCAACAAGTGCAGCGGCTGCCATCTGAAAGTTTCGAGCGAGGTCGAGTCCGATGCGCGTAAAGGGGAGAAGCTGGCGACGTGCGATCAGTGCGGGCGGATGGTGTGGTTTGATTACTGAGCCCAGAAACGCGGATGGAGAGGAAAGCGGGCGGTGGGTTGGTTGATTTGCGGAATAAGCGGCCGATGAAAGCGCTGATAATTGTCGATCTTCAGAAGGCATTTCCCGCCCCACCGAGTCTGATTAGAAAAATCCGTGCTTATTCGCGGCGATTCGATTGCCGAGTTTTCACTCGGTTCATCAATCCGCCTGATTCGCTGTTCCGAAAAAAATTGGGCATCAGGTCGTGTCTGCCCGGCACAGCGGATGTCACGTTGGAATTCGAACCCGAAAAAGGGGATCTGGTGTTTTCGAAAACGGGGTACGGTTTAAAACCCAGTCAGATCGCCAAGCTCCGCGCACTGGGAATAAAAAAGGCGACTGTATGCGGAGTAGACACGGATGCCTGTGTCCTCGGTGTGCTCTTTTCGCTCTTCGATGGCGGCATCGATTGTACCGTGAAGCGACAGCTGTGCTGGAGTTCGAACGGACTGCATCAGGAGGCGATGAAGATAATCGCCAAACAGTTTCCGCCTCCGAAGCCGGGGCGAAGTTAGTCGTTAGTGCGGGCGGTTTCTTTTTCCGTGGGGACGGGGAGCTCCTGCAGGTTTTCTTCGGCGGGACCGGAGATGACTTCGCCGTTACACCGGAAACGAGACCCGTGGCATGGGCAGTCCCACGTATGCTCGGCGTCATTCCAGCCTACGATGCAGCCCAGATGCGGGCAGACCGCCGAGCACACGGTGATTTTTCCGGTGTGGTCGCGGTAGGCGGCGACCTTTTTGCCGTCGAGGCTGACGATCTTGCCTTTGCTGCGTTGAAGGGAACTGAGCGATGTGGCCTCCGCTGAGCCCAGCCAGTCGCGCAGCATGTAGTAAGGATAATCTTTGTTCTCCTTGATGTATTCCCAAGCGCCGCCGGCGACTTTCTTGCGATGCACATTGAACAGGGAGGTCCAAGGATTTCTCCGCGCGAAGATCGAATCGATCGCCATCATCGCGCCGAGCGTGCCGAAGGTCATGCCGTTGCCGGAGAAACCCGTGGCGACGAATTGGTTTACCGAGGTTGAGCCGATATAAGGGAGCCCGTCGTTGGTTTCGATAACTTGGCCGGACCAGCGACGATCAAATTTGGCGTCGGGAAAAATTTTCTGGAAGCGTTCTTCCAATCGGTGGAATGCGTCCTCGGTGTTATCCGCCTGCCCGGTCTTGTGGTCCTCGCCGCCGAAAATCGCCAGATCGTAGCCGCGACGGTGTTCGATGCGGAGGTAATAGTAAGGATCGTTGGTGTCCCAAAACATGCCTTCCATGCCTTGCGCGGGTAGTTTGGCGGAGAGCGCGTAACTGGTGTAGAGCGCGAGCTTGGTTTGGAAAAGCAGCGCGGACAGCGTTCCCGAAGTGCCTTGTAACGGCGTGTGGGTGGCGAGGATGACATGGCCGCATTGCACAGTGAAGCTACCCGCTTTGACGGCGAGCGGCTGATCTTGGATTTCGTCGACGCAGGTCTGCTCGAAGATATGCGTCCCCTTTCCGCCAAACGAGCGGACCAAGCCGGCCAGGTATTTTCGGGGATGGAAAATACCTTGGTGAGGAAACTTGATGCCGGGCCCGCCGAAGAAGGGCGTGTTAGGCGTGAAGTCGGAGCGGATGTTCAAGTCGCGCGCAGCAGCGGCCTCTTTTAGAAGTTCGTCGACCACGGTGGCCGCAGGATCGGAGTCGGGCGCGTGGAGGTAACCCGGAGTCCATTTAAAATCGCACGGGATCTCGTCGGTACGAATGTGTTTCACGATCTGATCGATCGCGGCGGCTCCTGCGTCCCAAACGGCGCGAGCTTCATGCTGGCCGAAGTTTTCGGCGATTTCGAAAAGCCGTAGATCGGTGACGGATGTGAGGTGAGCGCTCGTATGCCCCGTGTCCATGCGCGCGAGTCGGTCGCGTTCGATGAGCGCAAAACTCAACCCGGCTTTCTGGCAAAGGTAGGCTGCTGTGATTCCTGTGATGCCGCCGCCCACGATGACGACATCAACCGTGAGATCTTTTCCAAGTTTGGGGAAGCGCGGCAGCGAGCCGGAGGCGATCCAATGCGAGGTCGTGTCCATATCCCGTCATAACAGCCCGATTTCGCAGCGGTTCCCGACGGATTTCGGCGTGCAAAAAGCAGGTGGGCCGACCCTCAGGCAAGGACCTTTGCCGTGTCGCTAGAATAGTTGATAAACGTGTCTTGCGCGGCCGCGTGAATTTCCGCGATGCGCATCTGCACGTCGTCGAGATATTCGTGAAGTCCGGAGGCGATCGCCTCGCGCACGACAGTTTTTTCCAGATGATCGCGCAGGTTCGCGAGGAGGCGTGCGGCGGGATTGTCGGCGAGGTGCGGCGCGGCGGCGGTGATCTGCGCGAACGCGAGGCCGGCTTCGTTGAGCGAAAACAAAATGCTCCGCGGAAAAAAGTGGTCGCGTAGAAGATAATCCACGACGCGCTCGAGACTGAGCTGACCGCGGCGACTCTGGCGAAAGGCCTCGAACGCGGAACAGGAGCGCAGCACGGAAGCCCACTGGACCATGTCCAGCGCGGAGCCGACGGACGTGTCGTCGGGGAGCAGCATGTAGTACTTTACGTCGAGAATGCGCGACGTGTTGTCCGCGCGTTCGAGGAAGCGGCCGAGTTCGAAGAACCACCACATCTGCGTGCGGGGAATCATCGACTCAGCGACGCCGTAGAAAAGTTGGATGCGGCCTTTGAGTAGCGCGAGATACTCGGAGGAACCGAGCTGCGCGTAGCGGGAGTAGTCGTCTTCCTTCAGTTTCAGATAAAAGGTGTTGAGCTCCTCCCAAACCTCGCCGGCGAGCTGGTCGCGGATGCAGCGGGCATTCTCCCGAGCGCAGGCGATGCAGGAGAGAAAAGAACTGGGGTTCTGGCGGTTGAACAGAACGAAACCGACAACGGTGCGCTCAGTCACCTCGGCGCCGTAGAGCTTGCGAAACAGTTCGTCTCCGCCGCAGACATACACAAGCGGTTCCCACGAACGCGGGTCATCGGCTGCCTGCCGGCTTTGGAGATCCAGGACGAGCTGAGCGTTGACGTCGAGGAGACGGGCGGCGTTTTCGGCGCGCTCGAGATAACGGGCGGTCCAGAAGATAAGATTGGCGACGCGGCTCAGCATAGAAAGAGGCGTTTGAGTGTTCGACGGTTAGATTCGGAGTGGGTCTTAGAGGACACTGAGGGCGGACACTGAGAGCACAGGAGAGAGGCAGGTATGCGTGATCCAGGCAGCGATGGGCGTCGGCTGGAAAGGCAGTTCAAGGAAGTGCGTGGCAGTCTATGCGATCTTAGGTGTCGGGGCCCGGTGCTCTTTGTGACCTCCTGTTTAGTTTTTTCAGACCAGCACCTTTTCTGGCAATGGGGACTGAGACTGCGATTGGCTCTGGGAGGGCGCGGTCGTGTCGTCGGCGAGGACCCAGGTGTCTTTGGAACCGCCGCCTTGGGATGAATTGACGACGAGGGAGCCTTTGCGAAGGGCCACGCGGGTAAGGCCGCCGGGCATGATCTTGATGGTTTCGCCGTTGAGGATGTACGGACGGAGGTCGATGTGGCGGCCCTCGATCCTGTCTGCGCAAACGCTCGGGCAACGCGAGAGGCCGATGGTGGGTTGGGCGATGAAGTTACGCGGGTTGTCGATGATCTTGGCGCGAAATTCTTCGATCTGGGCAGCGGTGCTGTGCGGGCCGACGAGCATGCCGTAGCCGCCGGCTTCGTTGACGCTTTTCACGACGAGCTTCGGCAGGTTGTCCAAGATGTACTTCAGATCCGCCGAGTCGGAGGAGAGGAACGTTTCCACGTTGGGCAGGATCGGGTCCTGGCCGAGGTAGAACTTGATCATCTTTTGCACGTAGTAATAGACGGCTTTGTCGTCGGCGATGCCGGTGCCGATCGGGTTACAAAGAGCGACGTTACCTTTTCGATACGCCTCGACGAGTCCGGGGACGCCGAGGAGCGAGTCCTTCCGGAAAACCGTGGGGTCGAGGAAGTCGTCGTCGATGCGGCGGTAGATGACGTGGACGGGAGCGAGGCCGGCGGTGCGGCGCATGTAGACCTTGTCATTTTCCACGACGAGATCGGAGCCCTCGACGATCTCGATGCCCATCTGGCGGGCGAGAAAGCTGTGCTCGAAATACGCGGAGTTGAAGACGCCGGGAGTGAGCAAGACGACGGTCGGCTCGGGAACGTGTTCGGGCGCGAGGTGATTTAGGAGGGCAAGCAGATCGTTGGTGTAATTTTCGATCGGGCGCACACGGTAGTCGCGGAGAAGATTGGGGAAAACCCGCTTCATCACCTGGCGATTTTCCAGGACGTAGCTGACCCCGGACGGCGTGCGGAGATTGTCCTCTAGCACGCGGTAGGTGCCGGCTTCGTCACGGATGAGGTCGGTGCCGTTAATATGAACGAAAAGACCGCGCGGGATTTTGAATCCGACGAGTTCGCGGCGGAAGTGTTTGGAGGAGTCCACCATGGCGCGCGGGATGACGCCTTCGTGAAGAATTTTCTGCGGGCCGTAGATATCGGCCAGAAAAAGATTCAGCGCTTGCATGCGCTGCGTGAGGCCGGCCTCAAGGTGCGCCCATTCGTGCGCGGGGATGATGCGGGGGAGCAGATCGAACGGGAAAATTTTCTCGGTGCCGGCGTCGTCGGAATAAACCGTGAACGTAACGCCGCGACTTAGGAACGTTTGGTCCGCAGTGCGTTGGCGCTGGAGAAGTTCACCAATGCCTTCCATGGAACCGAAACGCTCGGCGAGGCGGCGATAGTGCGCGTGCGGCTTGCCGGGAGCGGCGAACATCTCATCGAAGAAGCGGGCGTGTTCGTAGCTGGCGAAAAGATCGGGCATGGAGGCCGGAGGAAGTTGAAAGCGGAAAAGAGGGGACTTGGGCTTGCGCGCTCCACCTTGGATGAGCGGTGTGCGTTTAGTTTAGTTTCTGGTGGACTGGCTCCAGAGGAAGCTTTGCTCGCGGAGCAGTTCTTGTCCGTCGGCGGAGAGGAAGCGAATCTGCCAGGCAACGGGATGGATGGCGGGGTCCGGCCAGTCGGAGCCGGTCAGGCCGATCTGGAAAACGTGACTGCCGGTGGGAACGCGTGTGGTCGCAAACGTGTTGATACGTTTCGTTTTGGAGGAGGCGGGCGCGATGACGTGCAGTTCAACGTCGACGTTTTCCAACGCATGTCCGCGGTTTTTGATGCGCGTGAGGAAGTAAAATCCATCGCGCGTGTCGGCCTGGCTGCGCAGTAAAGTCTGTCCGCTGGTGTTTTCGCGTCCGTCGATAAATTCCGAGATGCGCTCGAAGGATTCGGCCGAACGATAAACGGGCCACACGCGAACGGCGGTGAGGTCGGCGGCGGCAAGGCGGGCGGCGCAACAAAGGACGAGCAACGAGAGGACAAAATGCATGAACGCAGGGTTGGAAGAAGGTGCGCGCTGCTGGAGGCAGGCGCGAATGAAGTTTGCAGGTTGTGTGCCAGCTGGAGCGGGCGGAGTCTTACTCCAGCCACACCTTCTGATAACGGTGGATGCCGAGGAGCGAGGGGACCCAGCCTTTGACGGAAGGATGGATAAGGAACGTGCGTGTGCCGAAGAAGACCGGGGCAATAGGCGCTTCGTCGAGGAGGATGGTTTCGGCTTTTTGCAATAGGTCGAAGCGGACGGTCTGGTCGAGAGTGCGGCTCGCGTCCTGGATGAGGCGGTCGTACTCGGTGTTGCTCCAGCCGGTCTGGTTGTTGGTCCCGCCAGTCACGAACATGTCGAGGTAGGTCGTCGGATCGTTGTAGTCACCGACCCAGCGGGAGCGGGAAATTTGATAGGAGAGGGTGCGCTGTGCATCGAGATACACGCGAAAATCGTTGTTCGTAAGGCGTACGTTGATGCCGAGTTCGTGGCGCCACATTTCCTGAACGGCCTCGAAGACCTTTTTATTGATGCCGTCGGTGTTCATCTGGATTTCTACCGGTGGGAAACCTTTGCCACCGGGAAACCCGGCTTCGGCGAGGAGCTTGCGAGCGGCGCCGAAATCGGAAGGAACGCGGGCGGCGGCGGTGTAGCCGGCGGTGTTGGGCGGCGTGAAAAAGTGGGCGGGCTGGCGGCTACCGCTGAGGAGGACGCGGCAAATAATTTCGCGGTCGAGCGCGCGGGCGAGGGCCTGGCGGACTTTTTTATTATCGAACGGCGGCTTCGTCGTGTTGAAGCGGATGAATAGTGTCTCGAGCAGCGGATCGACGCGCAGCGGGCTCGGAGAGTGTTTGCGGTAAGTCGGGATTTTTTCGGGGAGGAGATCGTAGGTGATATGGAGCTGTCCGGCGCGGAAGTTTTTTTCGTCGGTGGCGATGTTTTCGTTGGGGTAGAAAACCACGGAGCGGAGCTTGGTGGCGGCGGCGTCCCAGTAGGTTTCGCTTTTGGCGACGACGATGCGGGCGTTGGGCTGCCACTCCTTCAGCGTGTACGGACCGTTGCCGACGAGGTTGCCCGGTTGTGTCCAGCGGGTGCCACGCTCATCGAGTTTGCCGAATTTCAAAATCGTCGGCGGATGGATGGGAAACCACGCCTGATGCGCGACGAGCGCCAGCAAGTAAGGCGTGGGGCGCTCGAGCGTGATCTCGAGCGTGCGCGGATTCACGACGCGAAACCCGACTTGGGAGAAGTCGGCGAGTTTGCCGGTGTTGAACGCTTCGGCGTTTTTAACCGGATAGAGCATGTACGCGTATTCGGAGGCGAGGCCGGGGCCGGCGGACGAGGGGGGCGAGAGTATGCGCTGATAGGAGGTCGCGAAATCCTGCGCGGTCACGGGATCGCCGTTGGACCAGCGGCCATTTTCCCGGAGGTGAAACGTGTAGGTCAGGCCATCGGGGGAAATATTCCACCGCTCCGCGACGCCTGGAGCGGCCAGTGAGGTGGCTTCGTCAATAATCGTGAGGCCTTCGAAAAGGGAAATCAGGATCAGGTAATCCGTGAAAACGGTGGAAACCTGGGGATCGAGATCGGCGGGCTCGGCACCGTTGCCGAGGTGAAGGGTCTGCGTGCGCAGGCCGGATTCGACGGCGGTTTCGCGCTGGGCAAATGCCGCCGGGGCAAGCGAAACGGAGGCGACAATTAGAGTGAGAGCGGCGGTGAGTGTGCGCATGTCGGGGTGAAGATGCGCTGAGCGAGCGCGGAGTAAAGGGCGTGGACGAAAGAAGCGGAGGCGGGGGACGCTGGGTTTAGCGTTGATCGGTCGCGACGTCGGGCTTGGGGAAGTTAACCAGTAGACGTTTCGTTCGTCGGTCCCTTCCGAAACGCGGGGAGCGCGGAGGAATGAAATTGATTCTACCGGCGCGCGCGGCATTTCCAAACGGCTAGTAACCTCACTCCATGAATTGGTATTACGCCATCAATAGTCAGCGGCAGGGGCCGGTCGCATACTCTGAAATTGAGAGGCTGGTCAGCACCGGCGTTATCACCGATCAGACCTTGGTCTGGAAAGAGGGCATGGCTGATTGGAAACCGTACTCGGCGGTGAAGGCAGGGTTGCCGCCGCAGATTCCCCAGACCGGCGCTGTGGGGGGAGCAGGCGGAGGCGCCTTCGCCGAAGACACCGCGGTCTGTGTGGTGAGCGGCAAGGCATTTCCGAAACGCGAGATGATCCAGTACGAGGGCAGATGGGTAAGCGCCCAGCACCGCGACGAATTTTTCCAGCGTATCCGCGAAGGCATGGCGCCGGCGGGTGAAGGCGCGGTTCCGGGACCTTATGGCTATGGTGGATTCTGGCGGCGGTTTATCGCGAAGATTTTGGACGCAATCATCATGGCTGTGGTGAGCGTCCCCCTGAACATGGTGCTGAGTTCGATGATCGTGGGTTCGGCCAATTATTTTTCTCCCCAGATCGATCCCCATTCTACCGCTGGGCTGGGCGCGTTCTTCCTTTTTCAAGGTGTCAGCATTCTCGTCAATCTCGGGCTGGGGATCGGTTACGCCGTGTTTTTTATCCGAAAGTACCAGGCCACGCCGGGTAAACTGGCGATGGGATTAAAACTCCTGCGCACGGATGGCTCGCACCTGACGATCGGCCGAATCATCGGCCGCTATTTTGCGGAAGTCGTCAGCGCGATTGTCCTGTACATCGGGTACATCATGGCGGGCTTCGATAATGAGAAGAAGGCGCTGCACGATATCATCTGCGACACGCGGGTGATCAAAACCCGCCGATGACCCGCGGACCGGCGTTGCCCTGTCCTGCGTGCAAGCGCTCTTACGAGGCGCTCGACTGGATCGACGCCAATCACTGCCGCTGCCTGAAATGCCAGGGGGATTTCGACTTCTTTGCGTTTCCCGCGCTCGTCGCGACGAAGGACGTGGCGAAGCCGCAGGCCGTCGCGGTGGCGGAGGACTCGACGTGTTTTTTCCACGCGGTGAACCAAGCCGAAAAAGTCTGCGATGGTTGCGGGCGTTTTCTGTGCGCGGTGTGCGCGGTGCCGTTTTCCGGGAGGACGATGTGTCCGAACTGTATCGCGAACTCGAAGAAGGATGACATGCGGCTGGTGGTGTCGCGCCCGGTTCCCGGCGGCGCTGCGTTAGGATTGGCCCTGCTGCCGATATTGATCTGGCCGTTCACGCTGCTCACGGCGCCGGTCGCACTTTATCTCGCGATCGCGGGTTGGAAAAAACCGCAGAGTCTGGTGCGACCCGGACGGTGGAAGCTGGCGGCGGCGGGTAGCATCGCGTTTATGCAGATCGGGGGGTGGGTTTTCCTGGGAATCACATTGCTGCTGGAGAAATGAGCCATGGCTGAAATCTCCCAACAACAGAACGGACGACACGAAGCTCGTCCCTCCATTCAGACGCTCTACACACGCCTCACGCGCTCGCCGCCGCAGATCGGGACTTACAAGAGCCTCTGGCTGGCGGAGGATCATTTCATGCAGGTGGAGTCCAGCGGCTACTCGGAGAGCTACCAGCGGTTTCAATTCACGGATGTGCAGGCGTTTTTTATCCAGCCGTCGAACCGCCGGCTCTACTGGAATTTGTTTTGGAGCTTGTGCACGATTGTCGTCCTGCTGCCGTTTCTTTTTGAAGTAGCGAAAACTGGCTGGCCGATTGTGTGGCTGGCGCTTCTGGTCGTCTGCATTGTTTTTCTCTTCTGGAACTGTCTGCTCGGGCCGACGTGTCGTGTGTATCTGGTGACAAAAGTGCAGACGGTGCACCTCGGCGGGGTGGCGCGGCGGCGCAAGGCGAACCGTGTGCTCGGGCGCATCCAGCCGTTGATCGAGGAGGCGCAAAAATCGCTTGTCGGACCGGTCGCGGCGCCGAAGGCGGAGGTCAGGCCGGTGGTGCCGGCGGGCGACGTAGCGGTGGAGTCTCCGGCCGCTGTTTCGCCAACGCCCAGCGTCGAAACGCCGGTCACGCCGCCCACTGACTTGTGAGCGGCTCCTCTTTAATTCCCGAACTGCCCGGTGCGGCGGCGGGCCCGCTGCGAGCGAGGCGTTGCGTGCGGCATGTGGAGCGTGAGGCGGTGGCTCGGTGTTCGACGTGCGGAGGGTTTTATTGCCGCGAGTGCGTGGTGGATCACGCGGGGCGGCTGGTGTGCGCGCGCTGTCTGGCGAAGGCGTTGGCTGCGGCGGCACCGGCGGCGAAGCCGCGGCGGAGTTTTGCGGGCGTGCGGCGCGCGGCGACGCTGGCGGTGAGCCTGCTGGTGTTGTGGTTTTTGTTTCACGCGGTCGGCTCGATGCTGCTCAACGTGCCGCCGGATCTTCACGAAGGCACGATCTGGACGCGGTTCTGACCATGGCTGCCAAAAAACAAAGTCGTGCGAAAGCCGGGGAGCCGGCGGCGATGGAGCTCGTGGAGGAGGCGGTGCATTTGCTGCGGCGGGCGCCGGCCGGGACTCTCGCGATCTACTATTTTGGAGCGGGCGCGTGGGTGCTGGGGTTTTTGTTCTACTGGGCGCACACGACGTGGTTCACGCCGAGCAGTGCGCAACTGGCGTGGTCGTCGCTCGGGCTGGTGGGGCTGTTTGTCTTGTTGAAAGTGGCTCAGGCGGAATTTTGCGCTCGGCTGCTCGCGCAGCGGATGGGCGAGGCGCCGCCGGTCTGGACGCGGCGACGGGCCGTCGAGCTGGCGGTGGCGCAGGTGAACGTGCAGACGTGGGGATTGATTGTGCTGCCGGTGGCGGCGGTGATCGCGCTGCCGTTCGCGTGGGTGTATGGCTTTTATCAGCACGCGACGGTGATCGGCTCCGGGCCGGGGCTCGTCGCGGAGTCGCAGGCGCTGTCCCGGCGCTGGCCGGTGCAAAATCACCTGGCGTTGCTGGTGATCTCGCTCGCGGCGTTCGCGGTGTGGATCAACTGCGCGTCGGCGTTTTATCTGATCCCGTGGCTGGCGAACAAGATGCTGGGCATCGACAACGCGCTGGGACTGACGGGCTGGGCGTTTTGGAACACGACGTTTCTGGCGTCGATCGGCGCGATCTCGTGGCTGGCGGTCGATCCGCTGGTGAAAGCGTATCATGTGCTGCGCGTGTTTCACGGGCGTGCGCAGCAGTCGGGCGAGGATTTGCGCGCGCAGTTGCGGAGCGCCGGGAGCAAGCGCGGTGCGGGGCGCGGGCTGGTGGGCGCGGCGTTGCTGGCGGTGGTGTTTTGCGGGATGCCGACCAGCGGGGTGCGAGCAGAGGCGGCGGGAGTTGTGGCGGTCGAAGGTGTGGCGGCGAAAAAACCGGCGGCGGTGGAGCCGGCGTCGCTCGACCGAGCGCTGGATGATGTTTTGAAGCGGCGGGATTTTCAGTGGCAGCTGCGGCCGGATCCGGCGGCGAAGGCGGCGGAGAAAAAGGAGGAGGGCGTGATCCGGAAATTTTTCCGCGAAGGTGTGGAGATGATTCGCGAGATGGTGCGTTCGATCCGGAACACGTGGCAGGATTTGCAGGACTGGCTGCGGGACTTGTTTGGGCCGGATAAGGAAAAGGACGCGGAGAAAGAGGTTCAGCGTGGTGGCGGCGCGAGCGACCTAGGGTCGTTGCGGGTGTTTCTCTACATTCTCATCGGTGCGCTGGTGATCGGCATCATCGTCGTGATCGTGATGATGGTGCGCAGCGCGCGGCGGAATGCGGTGCCGGCGCTGGTGGGGCGGGCGATCGCGCCCGCGACGCCCGATCTGCGCGACGAAGCGACCCATGCGGCGCAGATGCCGGCGGATGGCTGGCTCGCGATGGCTAAAGAGCAGATGGCGAAGGGCGAGTGGCGGCTGGCGCTGCGTGCGCTTTATCTGGCGACGCTCGCGAAGCACGCGGCGGAGGGGCTGATCACACTGGCGAAGTTTAAGACGAATCTGGACTACGAGCGGGAACTGCGGCGGCGCGCGGTGTTGCAGCCGGAAGTGACGATGCGGTTTCTGGCGCACCGGTTGAATTTCGAGTCGGTATGGTACGGACGCGAAACTGCGAGTGAAGCGGTCGTACGCGCGTGGCTGGAAGAACTGGAAGGAGTGCCTGTCCCCGCATGAGCCGGCGTTCCTCAGGGATGGTGCTGCTGCTGATTGCGGTGGTGTTTGCCGGCGGGCTCGGCTGGCTGTTCCGGTTGCGGCTAGATCATGGCGATCTGTTTCCTGAATACTCGACGTTGCGTGCGGATCCGCTGGGGACTCGGGCGATTTTTGAAGCGTTGCAAGAGCTGCCGGGGTTGAAGGTGGAGCGTTCGCTGCAGCCGATGCACAAGCTGACGGAGAGTCCGGCGCGCACGCTCGTGTTTGCCGGGATGGACCGGAATCGGTGGGACGCGTTTTCCGTCAAAGAAGCGAATGCGCTCGAAGCGGCGGCGCGCGCGGGCTCGCGGCTTGTGATCGTGTTCAAAGCGGAGCGCGCGAGCCGCGACGGCGTCGAGGATGCGAGGGAGGATCTGAAGAAACGGAAGGAGGCGAAAGCGAAGAAGGAGGCGAAGAAAAAGGCTCAGGAAAAGAAAGACGCGGAGACGCCGCGGGAGAAGGAGACGCGTTCACCGCGCAACGACGAGGACAAGGAACTGGCGCTTAAATTTCAGCCGGCCGATTGGACGCGTCGACTGGGTTTCGAACTGCGCGAGCGGCTGATCCTGGATCACGACGAAGGCGCGGTGCGGAAAGCGGATGCGCCGGTGGAGCTGGAGGCGAAGATTCCGTGGAAGAGCGATCTGTATTTCAAGGCGACGCACGGCTCCGACTGGCGCGTGCTGTACACGCGGGGATTTTCGCCGGTGCTCATGGAGATGTCGCTGGGCCGGGGATCGGTCGTGGTGGCGACAGACACGTTTTTCCTGAGCAACGAGGCGATGCAGAAAGCGCGTGAGACGGCGTTGTTGTCCTGGCTGGTCGGCGGGAACGCGCGCGTGGTGTTTAACGAGAGCCATCTCGGCGTGCAGGAGGACGTGGGTATCGCGCGACTGGCGCGGCGTTACGGGCTGGCGGGGGCGTTTTTCGTGCTGCTGCTGCTGACGGCGCTTTTTGTGTGGCAGCGGGTGGCGTTGTTTGTGCCGCCGGCGCTGGAGAGCGCGGAGACGGCGCTCTCGTATCATCCCTCGGCGGGGCTTGAAGCTCTGCTGCGGCGCGCACTGCCAGCGAACAAACTGGCGCAGACATGCGTCAACGAATGGCTGCGGACCTCGCGCGCGGGCGAGGCAGACAAGGCGCGCGTGCAGGCGGCGGGGCAGTCCGGCAAGACGCCAGCCGAAACCTATAATGCGATCGTGCGCGCGCTGAAGCGGCGCTGACGCACGGCTGACATTTTTTCTCCCTCTTATCTTCTTATGAACCCAATGCTCGAAAAATTCGCCGTCACGATTGCCGCGGCCCGCGCGGAAGTGGCCAAGGTGGTGATCGGTCAGGACGCCGTTGTTGAACTCGCACTCGTTACGCTGCTCACGCGCAATCACGCGTTGATCGAAGGCGTGCCCGGTGTGGCGAAGACGCTGCTGGTGCGCACGCTCGGCCATGTGCTCGGCGTGCCGACGGGGCGCGTGCAGTTCACGCCCGATCTGATGCCCGCGGACATCACGGGGACGAATATTTTCAATCTGCAGACCAACGCGTTCACGCTGATCCGCGGGCCGGTGTTCACGACGTTTCTGCTGGCGGATGAAATCAACCGCGCGCCCGCGAAGACTCAGGCGGCGTTGCTCCAGGCGATGCAGGAGCGCGTGGTGAGCATCGACCGCGACACGCATGTGCTCGACGCGAACTTCGCGGTGTTCGCGACGCAGAATCCAGCGGACTCCGAGGGAACGTATCCGCTTCCTGAAGCGCAGAAGGATCGCTTCATGGTGAAGATCAAAATGGATGTGCCCGCGCGCGACGAAGAGCTGGCGCTCGCGCGGCGTGTGCTCGGCACGGATGCTCCGGAAGCGGTGCTGGCGGCGGGCGCGGTGAAACAAGTGCTCGGGCCGGGCGAACTCGCGGCGGTGCGCGCGATCCTCGATCAAGTGACGCTGCGCGAAGAGATCGTCGCGTACGTGGTCGATCTGGTGCGGGCGACGCGTTCGCACGAGAGCGTGCAGATCGGCGCGGGCCCGCGTGCGACGCAGGCCTTGCTGCTCGGCAGCCGCGCGAAGGCGGCACTGGCGGGGCGGGATTTCGTGACGCCGGATGATGTGAAGAGCCTGGCGGGTCCGGTGCTGTCGCATCGCCTCGTGCTGCGTCCGGAGTTTGAGATCGAAGGACTCACGATTGAAGAAGTGCTCGCGAAGATTTTGGAGCAGGTGGCGGTGCCGCGGTGAGGGCGTGGAAACACGGCCGAATTCTTAACAGCTGATGAACACTGCCGAATCGAACCAATGAGAACCCTTCGATGGATGTTCTTTTTCCCTGGGGCGATGCTCGCTTCGTTTGCTGCTTGGACGCTTGTTCACGATCTCCTGTCCGGAGTCGCGTCCACCTATGGCGGCGGAATACTTCGCAGCCTCATTGGGCTGTCGCCGACCATTTTTTCAGCGGCTGTTCCTGCGGCAGTATTTGTGGTCTCTGCGGTGATGCTTTCGCCAAGTAGGGAGCGAAAGGTCTCATTTATTTTCTTCTCGTTATCGCTCTTGTTCTCGCCCGGCGGGTTGGAGCTCTTGGCGCATCAGGGTTTCAGCCACGTTTTCTGGTTGGCTGCAGCAGTCGGAATAATTCTGGGTGCGCTGTTAGGACTTTTTATTGCCCTACGAATTCAAAGCCGACGATCTCTTCGACAAGAATTTCAGCCAATATCTAAGGCGGATTCACGCGCGGAGGGTTCGGCATGATCCCCGTTCCCGCGACTCGGCTTCTTTGGGCGGTGGCGGGCGTGGCCGTGCTGGCTGCGATCGCGGGGCCGTTGCCGGAGCTGACGGCGGTGTGGGTGCTGGCGTTGCTGGGCGTGGCGTTGTTTGCGCTGACGGATCTTGGGTTGAGCGTGAAGCGGGCGTTGCCACCGGAGGTTTCGGCGCCGGCGGTTTCGCGGTTTGCGAAGGATCGGGCGGGGGTGATCTCGCTCATGTTTCAAAATCCGACGGGCGAGGCGCGGCGGTTGCGGTTTGCGCTGGGATTGCCGGCGGTGTTTTCGAGCGAACGCGAGGAGACATGGATCGATCTGCCCGCGGGGGCGAAGCACGCGCGGGTGGACTGGACGTGCACGCCGGGGCGGCGCGGGCGGTTTACCGAGGTGCTGGCGTGCGCGGAGAGCGGGTCGCGGTTTGGGCTGTGGCGGCTGCGGGTGCGGACGGCGTTGAGCTGCGAGCTGCGGGTGTACCCGAATTTATTTACGGAGCGGAAACAGCTGGCGGCGCTTTTTCTGTCGCGCGGTCAGTTGGGCACGAAGCTGCAGCGGACGGTGGGCCGTGGACGGGATTTTGAGAAGCTGCGCGATTATCTGCCGGGCGATGGGTTCGATGAGATTCACTGGAAGGCGACGGCGAAGCGCGGGCGGCCGATCACGAAGATTTTCCAGGCGGAGCGGACGCAGGAGATTTATGTGGTGATCGATGCGTCGCGGCTCAGCGCGCGGCCGGTGACGCATGAGGGCGTCACGCAGACGGCGCTGGAGCGGTATCTGACGGCGGCGCTGGTGTTGCTGCTCGCGGCGGAGCGGCAGGGCGACCGGTTTGGGCTGATCGTCTATGACGACCGGGTGCGGGTGGCGGTGCGCGCGGGCAGCGGCGATGGTCACTATGCGGCGTGTCGCGAGGCGATCCATACGATGCAGCCGAGCGAGGCGACGCCGGACATGGCGGAGATCGTGCGGCATCTGCGCGCGCAACTGCGGCGGCGCGTGTTGATGTTTTTCCTGACGGATTTGAGCGATCCGGTGCTGGAGGAGAATTTCGCGAAACATGCGGAGCTACTCGCGCGGCAGCATCTGGTGATGGTGAATCAGCTGCGCGCGCCAGGTGTGGCGCCGTTGTTTTCGACGGGAGAAATCGCGGAGATGAGCGAGATTCCGACGCGGCTGGCGGGTCATGAGCGCTGGGCGGGGGCGCAGGCTCTCGCGAAGAAATTAAAACCGCTCGGGGTGACGGCTACTTTACTCGAGGATGAGACGATGGCGGCGCGGATCGTGTCGCAGTATCTGCAGATTAAACAGAGGCAGGCGCTATGAGGAGCACGGACAAATCATGATCGTTAATCTCGAAAAGTTCGTCGCGCAGGAGCGCGTGCAGTGGGAGAAACTGGAGGCAATCCTCGACAAGCTCGCGGCGGATCATTGGTACACGCTATCGCTCGAAGAGGCGCGGGAACTGGAGCGGCTGTATCAACGGGCGTCGGCCGATCTCGCGCGGCTGGCGACGTTTTCGGCGGAGCCGCAGGCGCGGCATTATTTGGAAGGATTGGTGGCGCGCGGTTATGCGGAAGTGCATGGGGGGAAGAGCGAGAGCACGCGGTTTCGTCCGTGGAAATGGCTGGCGCAAACGCTGCCGCAGACCTTCCGGCGTCAGCTGCGGGCGTTTACCTTTTCGGTCGTAGTGACGTTGTTCGGCGTGATTTTCGGCGGATTGGCGGTGGCGTTCGATCCGGATGCGAAGGACGTGATCATGCCCTTTGGCCATTTGCTGGGAGATCCGAGCGAACGCGTTGCGAAGGAAGAAGCGGCGGAGGCGGACCGGCTTGATGGACACAAGGCGAGTTTTTCGGGTGAGCTGATGACGCATAACACGAAAGTGACGCTGATGGCGGCGTCGCTCGGGATGAGCTGGGGCGTGGGAACGCTCATCATCATTTTCTACAACGGTGTGATTCTGGGCGCGGTGGCGGTGGACTACGTGTTGGCGGGGGAAATCGTTTTTCTATTCGGGTGGCTGCTGCCGCATGGGATCATCGAAATCCCGGCGATCCTAGTCGGCGGGCAGGCGGGTTTCGTGCTGGCGGGGGCGTTGCTCGGGCGCGGGCGGAGTCTGCGGATGGCGGGGCGGTTGCGCGCGGCGATGCCGGATGTGGCGACATTGTGTTTCGGCGCGGCCACGATGCTCGTGTGGGCGGGGATCGTGGAGGCGTTTTTGTCGCAATATCACGAGCCGGTGATTCCCTATTGGGTGAAGATAGCGTTCGGTGCGATCGAGGGCGCGGGGCTGCTCTGGTATCTGGGACGGGCGGGACGTAACGGAGAAAAGGAGACGAGGGCGTGAGCACGACGAGTATGAAAACGACCGGGGCGACAGTGGCGGCGATTGCGAATACGGAGCGGGCACATCGTTTCCATGTGCGCACGCCGGAGGGCGTGGCGTTTTCCTACCGGCTAGCGAGTCCGGTGCTGCGGCTGGCGGCATGGGTGGTGGACTGGCTGACGGTGACGGCGGCGTGGACGATGCTGGCGGCGATCATCGGGATGTTGAGCATCGTGAGCCGGGACTTCGCCGGCATGGTGATGGTCATCGGTTATTTTTTGCTGTCGCAGGGTTATCGTATCGCGGCGGAGTGGCTTTGGCGCGGGCAGACACTCGGGAAAAAAGTGATGAGACTGCGTGTAGTGGATGAACGGGGACTGCGGATCACGTTTGCGCAGATCGCACTGAGGAATCTGCTGCGCGCCGTGGATGGGTTGCCATTCGCGTATCTGGTGGGGGGACTGGCGGCGCTATTTAGTCGTAAGGCGCAGCGGCTGGGTGACCTGGCGGCGGGGACGCTCGTCGTGTGGGAGCCGTTGGAGCCTGTGCCGGATCCGAGCACGTTGCAGACGGGGAAGTATAATTCGCTGCGGGAGCATCTGCCGGTAGTCGCACGGCTGCGGCAGACGGTGACGCCGGGCGAAGCGCGGGCGGCGTGGCAGGCACTGGCGCGGAGGGATAAATTCGAGGATGCGGCGCGCGTGAGATTGTTCGCGGAACTGGCGGCGCATTTCCGAGGAATCACGCCGGTGCCGCTGGAAGCGACGGAGGCCGTGTCGGACGAGCAGTTTGTACGGAACGTAGTCGAAGTGCTTTATCTGGAGCGGAAGTGAGGGGCGGGGGCGAAAGTAGGGAGGTAGTGAGTAGCGGGTAGGGACGGAGGCCGGGGGGAGACAGAGGTTACGGAGGATTCACGGAGGAGGGAGAGCCGTGTCGGGTGCGCCGCGGGTCCGTGCTGGTGGCGGTTTTTTTATCGTTCTGGTTCTCCGACTCGTTCTCGGTTTGAGGAATTCCGGGATTGGAGAACGAGAACGATTGATGAGCCGGCACTTCCGGGCTCGCTAACGGAGGGGTGGGAAAGTTTTTTCCAAATTGTTTTAAGAAACCGCCGCGCGCCGCGTTTTCAACATAGGTCCCTTCAATTCACGACCCCATGAACCGGGCATCCCCTCATGAACACGCTGGAGATTTTGTGCAGACGGCGGTCGCGGAGCTCCAAGCTCCGCTCACGCGCTACGCGACACGCCTCGTCGGTGATCCTGACCGTGCGCGCGATATCGTGCAGGACACGTTCGTCAAACTCATGGCGCAAACGGCGGAAGCGGTCGAAGGCCATGTGGCCGAGTGGCTGTTTACGGTGTGCCGCAATCGCGCGCTCGATGTGCTGCGGAAGGAGGGGCGCATGAAACGCTTTGAGGAAGGACAGGTTGAACGTGTGACGGCGAACGATCCGCGGCCGGGCCGCACGCGGAGCGGGCGGAGACACAGGAAGCGCTGCTAGGTCTGATCGGCCGGCTGCCGGCGAACCAGCAGGAGGTCATCCGGCTGAAATTCCAGAATGGATTCAGTTATAAAGAAATCAGCCGCATCACGACGCTCTCGGTGAGCCATGTCGGCGTGTTGATTCATAACGCGGTGCTGCGGTTGCGCGCCGAATTCGCCGCGCAGCGGCCTTAAGAAAGAGACAAGCGACAACCGAGGACAACGACATGAACGAGCATCAGCAGCAGATAATTTCTCCCGATGATCCCAAGCTCACCGCATACGCGCTGGGCGAATTGAGCGGCGAAGAACGCGCCGCGGTTGAGGCGGCCTTGAAAGGCGACGCGGCCGCGCAGGCGGCGGTGAATGAGATCCGCGCGCTGGCGGCGCAGTTAGAAGGCGCACTGGTGGCGGAGCCTTTGACCGAGGCATCCACGAGAAGAGGCGTGTATACAAAGACCGGATTCGCGATGGACGCGACGAGTGCGCCGCGCTCGCGGAGCGAACACGAGGCGAAACCCTTGGGGACGGCTGCGGCGGACGATCCGTATCGCAAGAAGGCGATCCGGTTTCCCTACGTGTTGATCGGCTCGCTAGCGGCGGCGTGTTTCGCCGTGATGGTGGCGTTGCACGAAGATCCGCGGACGAAGCTAGCCGCGCACAAAGCGACGCAAATCCCGCCAACGGGAACTGTTACGAACGGAGGTTTAGGCGGTGAATCCCTCATTGCGCGGACCAGCGATCGGGAAACTCTCGCCGAGAGCCGCGTGCCAAAACTAGCCGGAATGTTTTCTGTGGAAATGCCGCCAGACGAGCAAGCCGGGAGGTCGGTATTGCTCGTGAAAGACGCGGAGGAAGCGGCGGCGATTCCGGTGCCGGAAGTCAACGCACTGCCTATAGATACCACGTTAAGCTCCTCGGCGGTTGCGACATTGCCAACTCCCCCCGCATTCGTGGGGGAACCGAAGCCCATCAAGACGGCTCTGACTGACGCGGCTGCGATGCCTGCGATTACGGGGGCCATCGCTTCGGCGCCGGTTCACGGAACGGCGGAGCTTCCGCCGGCGAGCGCTGTCCCAACTGAGCAAGGAACACGGGGTGACCCTGGTGCGCTGACCAATAACGCTTCAGCGCCGGCCGTGAATCAGACCTTTGCAGACAACTCGGTCGTCGTTTCGGAAGAACCCATTCGGCTGAGCGCCTTCATGGTTTCGGCTGGTCGCGAACGCACTGCTTACTACGGAGCCAGCTTGACCAGGGGGGGGGGACCGGCGGGTAGCCGCTTATTGACCGCGCGCGAAGAGGTGGCCGCGAGCGGATCGATGTATGGACGTATGGACGTGACCGCTCCCGCGGGACCTCGGATGAATTTTCGCGCGAAGAGCACCGCGCCTGCACGGAATCTGTTTAATACCGAGGCATACGCGTTTTTGCCGGAGAGCGATTTTTTCCGAGTGCGGAGTGCGCCGCTTTCGACGTTCTCGATCGATGTGGATACGGCGAGCTACGCGAATGTGCGGCGTTTCCTGGATCATGGGCAACGACCCCCGAAGGATGCGGTGCGCGTTGAGGAGATGGTGAACTATTTTAACTACCGCTACGCGCCGCCGACAAAAGAAGTGGCGGACCCGTTTGCGGCCTCGGTGGAGATCGCGACGGCGCCTTGGAATCCGGCGCATCGTCTGGTGCGCATCGGCCTCAAGGGCCGCGAGGTCGCAACGGAGGATCGGCCGGCGGCGAACCTGGTTTTCCTGCTCGATGTGTCCGGCTCGATGAGCGCCGAGAATAAACTCCCGCTCGTGAAGGAGTCGCTGCGGCTGCTCGTAGAGAAACTGCGCGCGGACGATCGTGTGGCGATCGTGACGTATGCGGGTAGTTCGGGATTGGCGCTGCCGTCGACGGCGGCGGCGCAGAAGAAAGATATTTTGGAGGCGCTCGATGACCTGCGCCCGGGCGGATCGACGAACGGAGCGATGGGCATCCAGCTCGCGTACGATATCGCGAAGGCGAACGTCATCGCCGGCGGGACCAATCGCGTGATTCTTTGCACGGACGGCGACTTCAATGTGGGCATGACCAGCGACGGCGCGCTCACGCGGCTCATCGAGGACAAAGCGAAATCGGGCGTGTTTCTAACCGTGCTGGGTTTTGGCATGGGCAACTTGAAAGACAGCACGCTCGAGCGGCTGGCCGACAAAGGGAACGGCAACTACGGTTACATCGATTCGCGCGCGGAGGCGCACAAGCTTCTCGTCGAACAGGCAGGCGGCACGCTCGTGACGATCGCAAAGGACGTGAAGCTGCAGGTGGAGTTTAACCCGGCGCTGGCGCAGGCGTACCGGTTAATTGGCTACGAGAACCGTGCGCTGAAGAAAGAGGATTTCAATAACGACAAGGCCGATGCCGGCGAGATCGGCGCGGGCCACACGGTAACAGCGCTCTATGAAATCGTACCGGCGCGCGCGTCTGCGCCGGAGTCGCCGAATGGCGAGGTCGATGCGCTGAGGTATAGGTATGAACACGCGGCCGAATCGGGTGACGCCGGCGCTCAAGCCTTCGTCGCGAAGGCCGCGGCCGATGCGAGCAAAACGGGCCCGCAACCGGGCGGTAAACCGAGTGAAGAGCTGCTGACTCTGAAGATCCGCTTCAAGGAGCCGACCGTGGACGTGAGCCGCAAGATCGAGATTCCGGCGATCGACACAGGCGCGGCGTTCGAGGCGGCGAGTAAGGACTTCAAGTTCGCGGCAGCGGTCGCGAGCCTGGGCCTGATTCTGCGCGAGTCGGCGCATATAGGGAAGTCAGACTATGACCGCGTGATCGCTTGGGCTGAAGCTGGCAAAGGCGACGATGCTGACGGGCGCCGCGGTGAATTCATCGAACTTGTGAGGAAGGCACGTGCGCTCTCCGCGGAATAGCAGACCGCGAAGAAAGCCGCGCTCGTGACGTAGCTGTTTCGGTGAAGGGTGTGGACCGGGTAGAGGTTTCGCCGACGCAGCGGCTGCGTAAAGGCGTTGTTCCTGCGGCTGGTTTCATGGGAGCCGCGTGAGCTCATGGGTTTCACGCGGGGGCATTTTGAAATGCGGGCTGGCGGCGGGGCGGGTTGTGGATTGCGTTGCGCGCATGGCTGAATCGAAACCCATCAATCCCGCAGAAGCCGGGCATGAAGTGCGGACGGACTTTGTGCGCAATCGCAACGCGCTCGTGGCCCGGGCGGACTTCAGCGAGTTATACGTCGATTATTATCTGCACCTCGGGGAGCAGAAGATCCAGGTGGCGCCGGAGCACGATGCGATGTTCAAGCGCGCGCTCGCGGCGTTCGTGCTGCACTCGGCGTCGCGGCCGTGGAAGGAAATGACGGCGTGGACGATGAACTTTCAGGAGCCGCTCGTGAATTTGTTTCTCACGGGAGACAATGAGACAGGCGCGATCACGGGCCGGGTATTTGACGAGGATGTGCGGCAGCTCGAGGCCAATGTTTTTTATTCGGATGTGGTGAAGCCGGGGCAGCCGAAACGGCGGAGTGCGGTGAACTTCGAGGGCGCGGATCCGTTCGTGGCGGCGGAGGCGTTTTATGCGCAGAGCGAGCAGCGGCCGGCGCGGTTGTTTCAACTCGGGGAAGAGGAATTCGCCCTGGTGAGCGAGCATCCGGATTGCGACGCGGCTTGGTTTCAGGCGCTGAGCGTCGAGCAAGTGGGCGAGCTGGATAAGGTGGAGACGCTTTCGCTGATGGAGCGGCGGATCTATCGCTGGCACTGCGGATGCAATCAGGAGCGGATGATGGAAGTGCTCGCGCCGGTGATGCGGCAGGATGCGTCGGGGCTTTTCGGCGACGAGGAGAAGATCGAGGTGCGGTGTCCGCGGTGCGCGGCGCGGCATGCGATCACGCGCGAGGCGATGGAGGCGTTTGTCGCGAAGAAGCCGTGAGGAAGGCTGCGTGTAGGTTTGGGGTGCGGCGGCTGGACGCCGCTTTTAACGACGAGGTGGGACTCGTCGCCTGGAGGGGCGGGCTGCCGAGCCGGCCGGTCGAAAGCGGTGCCGAGTCGCCGCAGTCCAAAACGGAAAAACGCGTGCGCGGTGCATTTTGGGGGATGGGCCGATGACGGAGATTGCGCGCACCATCTGGGCGGGGTTGGCGGGGGCGTCGTGGCTGGATCAGACGAATCTGGCGCTGGGGATTCTCGGCGTCGTGCTGATGGTGCGACGCAGCCTATGGGCGTTTCCGGTCGGGCTCGTGGCGGTGAGTGTGCAGGGCGTTTTGTTTTATGAGGCGCGCTTTCCTGCGGACGCGGCGTTGCAGATTTTCTTTTTCGTCACGCTGGCTTGGGGCTGGCGGCACTGGGTGCGCGACAAAGGTGCGGCACCTGAATTGCCGGTGACGCGGCTGGGCGGTCGTGGTATTTTGGTGACGCTCGGACTGGCGAGCGCGGCGATGACGGGCTGGGCGATTTGGGTAGCGCCTCGTGTGGGCGCGGCGATGCCGTGGCGAGATGCGTTTATCGCGGCGTTCAGCGTGGCGGCGCAGGTGCTGCAGGCGCGGAAGACGATCGAGAACTGGCCGCTGTGGCTGGTGGTGAACGCGGTGGCGGCGGCGGCGTATTGGAAGGCGGAGTTGGCGTACACGGCGTTTTTGTACGCGGTATATTTCATTCTCGCGGTGGGTGGCTGGCGGTCGTGGCGGGCGGCGATGAACGCATCGGAGAGCGCAGGCGGACGTGCGCGGGTGCGCGGGAAAAAGGGCGTGGCACGATGAGCGCGAGTAGAGTGAAGCGCATCGCGCTGTTTGGCACGGAGTCGACCGGGAAGTCGTCGCTCGCGGAGGCGTTGGCGGCGCATTTTGGCGAACCGTGGTCGCGCGAGTATGTGCGGCAGTTTTGGGACGAGCACGCTGCGACGATTGTGGCCGGCGATCTTGCGGCGATCGCGCGTGGGCAGATCGCCGATGAAGACGCGGCGGCGGCGCGGGCGACGGAGTTTGTTTTCCATGATACGGAGCTGCTCACGAATGTGCTCTGGGCCGATCTGCTTTTCCCGGGAGCGTGTCCGGCATGGGTGCGGGCCGACGCGGAGGCGCGGGCTCGGCGAGTGACGCTTTATCTGCTGTGCGGGCCGGACGTCCCGTTCGCGCCGGATCCGCAGCGGGTGTTCACCGATGAGGCGGCGCGTGCGAAAAGCGCGGAGCTTTGGCGCGAGACGCTGATTGTGCGCGGACTGCCTTTTGTGGAGATCAGGGGCGATTGGGCGGAGCGAAAGGCGCGCGCAGTCTCGGCGGTGCTTGGGACATCGATTGCGTGAAAATAAGTCCGGGGGAGGACATACTCCGGACTTGCGTGGACGCGGCGGGAAGAGTGCGAATGACGGCGTTCCGTTTAGCTACAACCTGTTAGCCTGCCCCTATGAAAATATTCCCTCTGTTAGGCGCCTTTGTCGTGCTCGCGTGTCTCGCTCCGTTTTCCTTTGCCGCCGATCCGAAGGCGGAAAAGTCCCCCGCCGAAATTGCTTATACCGAAGTGGTGAAGCTGCTCGACGATAAAAAGGCCCAGCAGGACCAGGCTCGGCTGAATGCGGTTAGCAAGGCCGGGATCGCGTTTGTGGTGACGCATGGCAACTACCCGCGGACGGGCACCGTGATCGAAAAAATGCTGCAGTGGACGAACGTGTTGAACGACAAGCAACGCGGTTTGCGCTCGGTTTTTTTTGCGCAGGTGCAGGGAGAATTGCTCGTGCCTTTGTTTGACGAAACGTTGAGCGCGGAGTCGAGGGCGGCGGTGCTCGCATTGGATTCGGCGATGTCCGAGGGACTTTTTCGGGAGAACAAAGTCCCGCCCGTGCTTCAAAACTGGAAACAGAAAATCGAGGCGCAGATGAAACAGCCGTCGTTCCGCGATCTGTTTAAGGATCGAGCGGCGCAGTTCTACGATGTGATGACCGCGGTGAACGGGGTGTCGGCGGAGAAGTTTTTAAATGAAGTGGTCGCGAGCGGAGACAAAAGCGCCGCGGGCTGGGCGAAGGCCGAGTTGAAGTTCGCCGCGGTGCGCAAGGCTCCCTTCGAACTGAGCTTTACCGGACTCGATGGTACGGCGTTCGATATTTCCACACTGCGCGGAAAAGTGGTGTGTCTTTTTTTCTGGTCGGCCGGAACCAAGGATTTGGCGCAAAAGGCGGATGCCTTGCTCCTACACGTCGCGGAGTTCGGCCAGAAGAACTTCGCGGTGGTGAGCGTTTGTTGCGACAATGAGGCTGACCGGGAGAAGGTGCTCGCGGCAGTGAAGTCGGCCAAAATGAAGTGGCCGGTTTATTTCGATGGGCAGGGCGAGGCGGGGGAATTGTGCAAAAAGCTCAACGTAACGGCGAAATCACTGCCGGTTATGCTGCTGATCGATCAGGAGGGAAAACTCGTGAAGTTGCCGGCCGGAAAGTTATCTTTCGATGCGTGGGCATTGAAGACGGCAGTCGCGCGGCTGACACAGGCGAAGAAAAAGTGAGAACGATACTGGCGTGTCGCGGCTGGCGGGAGGGAGTACAAAGACTCGGGCAAATGGGATTTGCTGCGGGAGGATAATTTCCCACTCCATCTGCGCCTGATGGGCACCATGTTTTCGCAGGATTATCTCGACCGCTTCGGCGCAGTGGCGCGGCTGGTCGGGATGGCTGGGCTGGAAAAATTACACGCCGCGCATGTGTGCGTGATCGGTGTCGGCGGTGTGGGCTCGTGGACGGTCGAAGGGCTGGCGCGCAGCGGGGTGGGGGCGATCACGCTCATCGATCTCGATGATGTGTGTGTGACCAATGTGAACCGGCAGTTACCCGCGCTCGATGGGACTGTCGGGCGGCCGAAGGTCGCGGTGCTCGCGGAACGCGTGCAGCTGATCAATCCGGCATGCCGCGTGGAGACGCGGATGGAATTTTTCACGAAGGACGCGGCGCAACGACTGCTCGGTGCGGAGCGTTTTGACGTGGTGATCGATGCGATCGATGGGATGACGCAGAAAGCGCTTTTGATCGCGGAATGCGTGCGGCTCGAGCTCACGTGCGTGACGGTCGGCGGCGCGGGCGGCAAACGCGATGCCACGCTGGTGCGCACGGGAGATTTGGGAGACTCCCATGGAGACGGGCTGCTGCGGTTGGTGAGGAAAAAATTGCGACGCGATCACGGCTTCGCGGGAGGGAAGGGGAACCGTTATGGTGTGCGCTGCGTATCCTCGGCGGAGCATCCGGTGTATCCGTGGAGCAACGGCACGTGTTCGACGGAGCAGGAGCCGGGGAGTTCGCTAGCGCTGGATTGTGCGACGGGATTTGGGACGGCGGTATGGGTGACCGCGGCGTTTGGATTCGCCGCGGCGCAGGAAGCGGTGGGGCTGGTTGTCACCGGCGCGGGCCCGGCCGGTGAAATGAGCCGTGACCAATGACCAGTGGCCGGTGAGCCATGCGGGGTGGGCGGGGCTGAGGTGAGGCAGGCCCTCCGGGGTAGGCGGAATCGCGGCGCGATCGGAAAGTGTGCTCGCAGATCGCGCCCCACAGCGAACGGGCGCGGGAGGAGGGAAACGGTATTCAAGGCGGTGAGATCCGCGGGTCGAAGAGACGGAAGGTGTTTTTCTCGATGCGGGTGGCGAGCGAGGGGAGTGATTCGCCGAGGAAGGCGGCAAGGCCGGTATAGGTGGCTTCGATGTTGCCGGGGTGATTGATAGCGAAGCCTTCGGGGGAGGGCGGGAGTTTGTGTGTGCGCCACAGCGAGGGGAGGGGCATGGCGGGGGCATCGGTTTCGATCAGGAGGCGGTCGGGCGGAACGTGGCGGAAAGTATCCAGCTGGCGGGCACGGCGTGCGTCGAGGAAGTAACCGTTGAAGGAGAAGTAGGCGCCGAGATCGGCGAAGGATTTGATGAGTTCGGCAGGGCCGCCGTAAGCATGGAGAAGAAAGCCGCACGTCGGCAGCGCCGGCGCGGAACGAAGCGTGTCGTGAAGGGCACCCCAGGCGCCGAGGCAGTGGATCGTGGCGGGACAAACATGCGCGGAGGCGAGGGCGAGTTGGGTGCTAAAGACATCGCGTTGTTCCTCCAGGGGAGCGCGGCGCAGACCAACGAGGCGCGGATCGTCTGGGCGGGCGCGGTCAGTCATCCAGCGATCGAGGCCGATCTCGCCGACGGCGGCTGAGGGCGCGGCATCAAGGGCGGAGGAAAGTGTGGCGATCCAGCTGGGTGAGCGGTTGCCGACGTGCCAGGGATGGAGTCCGAGGCTGGGGAGGATCCAGGCGTGTTGTCGCGAAAACTCCAGTACGCGTGGCCAGTCGGCTTCGTTGGTGCCATTGACGATGGCGAGGCGCAGGCCGAGGGCAGGGAGCTGGAGAGAGATTTTTTCCCAATGCGGCGCGAGCCACTCGTCGTGGAGGTGGTTGTGCGCGTCATAGAGGGGGACCGACATGGGAAAGACGACTAGGGTGAACGGAAGCGCCGGGATGGTGTGGGACCGGCGGGGTTTGAAGCGAGAGCACCGCAGCGTCGGAGTCAGAGAAATTTTTCCGCGAGGAGTTTAATGCGCGCGCGAACGGCGCTGAGGCCGTTTCGGCGTGTGGGAGAGAGCGCGCGGGTGAGGCCGAGTTCGTCGAAAAGAGTAGGCTCGGTGGCGACGATTTCACCGGGAGTGGCGCCGTTGTAGAGTGCGACCATCAACGCGACGAGCGCTTTGACCATCGCAGATTCGGCGTCGAAGCGGAGGTGGAGCCGTTCATCGCGAAATTCGCTGACGATCCAGACGGCAGAGATGCAGCCGGTGACACGGGTGGCGTCGGTTTTTTCGCTGATGGGAAGCGATGGGGCGCGGCGCGAGCGCTCGACGACGAGAGAGAGGCGTTCGTGGCGGTCATCGACGAGGGAGAGATCATCGACGAGAGAGCGTTGTTTCTCGGCGAGCGTCATTTCGAAGGGGAGACTGTGCGGCGTGAGCATCGGTCCACGATGGGAAACGGGCAAAAAAAAGCGCGCATGGCCCCGAGACCATGCGCGCGAAAAAGCGGGCGTCAAAACTCGACGTCGCGACAGCGGGATTCGAGTTGTTTGCTGACGAGATCGATTTGTTCTTCGGTAAGGAGGGGGCCGTTGCGGAGGATGATCGCGGAGATTTGCTTCGGACTGGTGACGCGGATGGGGCCGACGGCGTGTTCTTCTACCCACCAGCCGGGGAAGGTGAGGATCGGTTGAACCTGGAGGCGGCGGCCGAGGAGCTGTGCGAGCCATTCCTCGAGCCAGAGCGCGCGGTCGCGTGCCTGATTGAGGCCGTGGAAGTCTTCGCCCCATGGATACACGAGCTGCTGGCCATCGAAGATGACCTTGTGATCCGGATAGCCGGGCCGGGCTTTGCCCTTGCGGCGGGTTTTTGTTTCGACCGCGTAGACTCCGGTGGAGCCGACGATGACGTGATCGATGTTAAAGACCGGGCTGGCCTCGAGCGCGGGGACGTCGTGGAAGATGCGGAAACCTTTTGAGCGGAGATCGTCGAGCGTTTCGCCGACGACACGCTCACCGAAATAGCCCAGATAGTGATTACGGCGCTTCTCAAGAATGAGCATTAGCCAGCGAGCGCTAAAATAAAGGGCTACGCCGATCAGCAGCAGCAGGCCGATCAGTCCCCAAATCTGGTACGACTCGGGCATCTTGGAAATTCCCATGAGGCCGAAGACCATCAGCAACAGCGGCGCGAGCGCGGCGGCGACGAGGTGAAGGAGAAGCGTGTCGTCGTAGTTTTCGAGTTTCTGCCGGAGCGTTTCGCCGGGAGCGCGAATGAGTTTTTCTTGAACCGGAGGGCGTTCCTGACGACGGCTGATGCGCCATTTCCAGATGCCGACGACGATGAGAAGATAGATGACAACGTAACCAACCAAGTAGATGAGACCGGATGAGTTCATGGGGATGTGATAGGAAGCTTGGACGAAACTGTGGCGGCTAGACTGCGAAGGCGATGGCCCTCCACTGAGGGCAGGGGGTTTCACTAACCTTTGACGACAAGGCGATCGGAGTACTTTAAGAAGGCGTGGTGAATCCGCTCTCGGCAATTTCCTGGCTTTGGAAAGCCCTGCACGGGCACAGTGTCACGTTTGCTGTGTTGATGGCGTTTGGCCTTTTGGGGGTTTCGGCGATTCACTTGAAGATGGGGCTGGGCGCGGTTGGGGTACCTTGGCTGTTGGCGTTAATTTTACCGACGTTAGTGATCGGCATGTTTGCGAAATGGGAGCGCGTGTGGATCCCCGAAGAAGCACGCAGAAAATTTTGGGCCCGGAGTATCTTGGGCGCGTCGGTGGCGGCGGCATTGGCGACCGCATTATTGAGGCCGGCGCCAACGGAACGAATGCGCGCAACGAATACGCTAGATGGCAGCGCGGCCGGAGGCAGTTTGGAGTCGTTGAAAAAACCGGTACGACCGCGTGGGCCATCGGGAAAGTAGGCGGACTATCGCGGCAACATGCAATCTGCGGAGGAACTCGGGCTTTGCTCTTGCGCCAGCGGCGGAAACCCGGTGGCCTCATCCTCCCGCTCGTAGCTGAGCGCATCAATTTTCGCGTCGTTAAGCCCTCGTTTGGCGACGCTTTTTCCGACGAAGAATCGGACCTGCAACCGCGATTCTTCGAGTACGTTTTTTCGCGAAATAAACCTTGCCGAGCATCCCTCCACTGGTAGCTTTCGCGACTTTTCCTCATTTCCCGACCTTCATTTTCGCTATGCCGACCATCAATCAACTC
>WUUC01121410.1_pt1 | contig 31764 bp, 32 predicted proteins | sample 6278441 | NCBI WGS metagenome assembly WUUC01 (sample SAMN13675441, study PRJNA597444) | soil metagenome | isolation source: soil | place: USA: Washington | collected 2017-10
CAGGGACGCGAAAGACGATTTGGTAAGACAGGCGAGCAAATGACGAATGAGTCAATGAGCGAATGATGTGAGCGGCAGTATGTGTAAAAAGTTTTATGAGTCGCTGGAAAATTGTTGAAAACAAAAATGAAATGATGATTTGATTTTAAAGGTAATATGCGTTTTATAGCTGTCGCTTTTAACAAACACTTTCGATATTTACCGTTAATTTGCCGCCGCAACAAAAGTTTGGCGGCTTTTTATAAAATATACACAAACTAATTGCGGTTTCGCCGATGGCGGAATAAGACTGACTTGAACAAAAAACCATGCAACGACCCTCACCCCGGCTCAGTGCTTTAATGATACTTATGATTGCGTCTGTCTTCACGGCTCAGGCACAAGATGATACTACAAAGCCCACGTCTGTTGATCCCAAATTGTTAGAATGGCAGACGGCCAGGATACCCAGGGAATATACCATCGCCGACGTGTCTATTGACGGCATCAAACACCTCGATACGGCTATTGTTTTATCTATTTCAGGTTTGCAGCCTGGTGATAAATTCATGCACCCCGGCAGCGATATTTTTGCGAAAGCCATTGCAAACATGTGGAGACAAAAACTTTTTGCTACTGTCCAGATCTATGTTACCAAAGTGCAGGATGACAGGGTAAGCATCGAGATTAGTGTAGAAGAAAGACCTCGTCTTGGCAATTTTAAATTTGTTGGAATAAAAAAATCCGAAGCGGAAGAACTGCAGGGGAAAATTGGCCTGGCAAAACAAACGCTTATAACGGAGAATATCCGGCGGAACATAAACGAAGTGACCACCAAATTTTACCAGGACAAAGGCTTTCAGAATATCAGGATAAGAATTGAAGAAAAGCCAGATCCTTCTTTTGCCAATTCCAATGCAATGACCATCTATGTCGACAAAGGAAAAAAAGTACGGATCGATGAAGTAAATTTCTTCGAAAACGATAAAGTGCCTGATCCGAAGTTAAAAAAGCAAATGAAAGGCACTAAGGAGATGAGCAAGTTCACGCTATTCCCCTCAAAGTACCAAAGCCCTTATGGTCCAACCAACCGCCCAAGCTTTAAAGAATATTTGAACGACTGGGGATTTCTGTCTCTCAGCAAAACAAAAGAATTAGTTGATCCTTATTTCCGCTTCAAACTTTTCAGTTCTGCTAAGTTTAATCCTGTTAAATACGAAGAAGACAAAGCCAAAGTATTACAATACTACAATTCATTGGGCTATCGCGATGCGCAGATACTGGCCGATACACAACTTTCAAAAGACAATAAACTGTATGTAGATCTGAAAGTAAACGAGGGCAGAAAATATTATTTCGGAAATATCACCTGGAAGGGAAATGCCAAATTTCCTGATTCATTATTGAATGTAGTACTGGGTATCCATAAGGGCGATACTTATAATATAGACATTTTAAATAAGCGTTTGGGAAAAGAAATGTCGCAGGAAGGGGGGGATATCAGCGGTTACTATATGGATGACGGATATTTATTTTTTCGTGTAGAACCGGTGGAGACCGCTGTATATAACGATACTATTGATCATGAGATCAGGATCACCGAAGGTCCGCAGGCCCGGATCAAAAACGTAAGCATTGCCGGTAATGAACGCACCAAAGATCATGTTATCCGCCGTGAATTAAGAACGATTCCCGGCGAGTTATTCAGCCGGACAGATCTTATACGTTCGACCCGCGAGTTAGGCAATCTGCAATATTTTAACCAGGAAACAATTAATCCCGGTGTGGTACCGAATGCTGATGACGGCACCGTTGATATCAACTGGAAAGTGGAAGAAAAATCATCCGACCAGTTGGAGCTATCTGCCGGTTGGGGTGGCGGTATCGGGTTGACAGGCACATTAGGCGTAACATTCAATAACTTTTCGATAAAAAATATCTGGAAGAAACAAGCCTGGGACCCATTGCCAACAGGAGATGGACAGAAGCTAAGTCTCCGGGTTCAATCAAACGGTAAAGCATTCCGTTCTTATAATTTTTCATTTACTGAGCCATGGTTAGGTGGCAAGAAAAGAAATTCATTAACGCTTGCTTACAACAATAGTAAGTATTCGAACGCTTTTGATCCGTTCACAGGCCGTATTGACAATGCCCGGTCTGATACCAACTATTTGAAAGTAAATGGTTTTTCTGTTTCTCTTGGTAAGCAACTGAAATGGCCTGACGATTATTTCAGTCTTGTGTACTCATTGAACTTTACGCAATACCAGATGCGGAACTATCCCATTTTTGAAGGTATTAAAGATGGTACATCGAACAACTTTAGTATGAAGATCGCTCTGCAACGTTCTTCTGTGTTCGACCCTATTTTCCCCCGAAGTGGTTCAAGCTTTCTGGCAAGTGTCCAATTTACGCCGCCGTATACTTTATTCAATCCAGATTTAGTAACGTCAACGAATCCGTATAAAAATCCGGAGTATCACAAATGGCGTTTTAACGCAGAATGGTATGTCCCTATCGGAAAACCAGCAGGTGCTGATAAGAACCGCCAGTTTGTATTGAAAATGGCCGCGAAATATGGTTTTATGGGTCGCTATAACAACAAGCTGGATTATTCACCCTTCGAACGTTTTCAGTTGGGTGACGCGGGTCTTACCAATAATTATGGTTTATTGGGTTATGACATTATTGCTCACCGCGGTTATCCTGTTTACCAGAATTCGGATCCGACGATAAATCCCGACCAGCAGAACGCATCACGTTTCTTTACTATTTTTAATAAATACCAGTTGGAAATGCGCTACCCCCTCGTTACCAACCCCGGTAGTACGATTTATGGCCTTGCATTTTTTGAGGCAGCGAATGGCTGGTACGATTTCAAACAGTATAATCCATTCCGGCTTCGTCGCAGTGCCGGTATAGGTATGCGTTTCTTTCTGCCGATGTTTGGATTGCTCGGATTTGACTATGGAATAGGTATTGATCGCATGAGGCCGGGACAAGGATTGAAAGATGCATCACGATTTACCTTTATGCTGGGCTTTGAGCCGGAATAAATTCAATCCCTGATCTTTAAAAGAAATACCTAAAGCTTTTATATGAAAAAAATAATATTGTTTGCTTTTACTGCCCTGGTTTTTTCAGGTAGTGTAAACGCACAGAAGTACGCTATCATCGATACCCGTTATATCCTGGATAAACTGCCGGATTATACCCAAGCTCAAAAGCAACTGGACGGCATAGCGGCTGACTGGCAGAAAGACATTGACGGAAGACAAACCGCCCTTGATAAAATGTACAAGGATTATGAAGCCGAGCAAGTAATGCTTAGTGATGATTTGAAGAAAAAAAGAGAGGACCAACTTTTCCTAAAAGAAAAAGAACTCCGCGATCTTCAAAGACAACGATTTGGTTTTGAGGGCGATCTGTTTAAGAAAAGACAGGAACTGATAAAGCCCATACAGGACAAGGTTTACAACGCCGTTCAAAAGATCTCCACACTGAGAGGCTACGATTTTGTACTGGATAAAAGTGAAGGAATTACCATTATATTTGCCGACCCCAAACTTGACAAGAGCGAGGATGTGCTGAAAGAACTCGGTATCCGGAATTAAAGTAAAGGGCTCCTGCCATATGTTAAAGAAAATAGAACAGGCAACTGATCTTTTGTAAATACAATCTATAAAAACAAAACGAAGACCCTGCGAAGGGAGAAAAACAAAAAGTAAAATGAAAAAATTGAAAATGCTTGCACTAGTTGTAGGGTTGCTTATCGCCGGAAGCGGGGTTAATGCACAAACCAAGATCGGCTACATTGATGCTGAAACGGTTTTGTACCTGATGCCCGAGGCTGCAAAAATAGATTCCATAGTGCAATTGTATCAGAGAGATACTGTTGGTAAGGAGTTTAATTCCCTGATGGCGACTTATCAATTTAAGGATAGCATTTACAGGGATTCAATAAGGGTACCTGCCGCTGTTCGTGAGCAAACAGGTAAGGAATTAGCGCAGTTAACACAAACATTACAGAACTGGCAGCAGATAGCACAGGAAGCTACTCAAAATAAGCAAAGTCAGTTGCTGGCTCCTGTTATGAGGAAAATACAGGACGCTATTAACGCTGTTGCAAAAGAAAAAGGATACACCTATGTGTTGTCCCGCGAATCAATAATTGTTGCGCCCGACGCAGACAATTTGCTACAGGCTGTGGCAAAAAAACTGAATATTACCGTGCCGGCCCAATTGTTACCGGGATATAAACCACCTGCAGGCGGTAGATAATAATGATAAAAAATGTTTTAATAGCCCCCGTCCTCATAAGGGCGGGGGTTATTTTTATTGGCAAACCACGTCTCGGGGATAAATCAATTAGATTATATCCGCTGTCCTTATTTTTGTCATATGCAAAAAGCAAATCCCATCGGGGTTTTTGACTCCGGTTATGGAGGATTGACAGTGCTGAAGGAGCTCACCCGCAAACTTCCGGAATACGACTATCTCTACCTGGGTGATAATGCCCGTGCGCCTTACGGTAACAGGTCATTTGACACGGTTTATCATTATACGCTGCAATGTATGCAATGGTTTTTTGACCAGGGGTGTTCGTTAGTCATACTGGCCTGCAATACCGCGTCGGCAAAGGCGTTGCGGACCATTCAGCAAAAGGATCTGCCCAAAATAGCTCCGGGGAAAAGAGTACTGGGTGTGATACGCCCTACCACAGAGATCATTGGCAATTTTTCAGAAACAAAAAGTGTGGGTATTCTCGCTACTAACGGCACTGTAGCTTCTAATTCTTACCCGGTAGAGATCGCTAAATTTTTTCCGGGCATAAAAGTTTACCAGGAAGCATGCCCCCTGTGGGTGCCGTTAGTTGAAAACAATGAACATCAAGGCCACGGAGCAGACTTTTTTGTCAAGAAAAATCTGAAAAGCATTTTTGAAAAAGGTAGTGATATAGATGTATTGCTACTGGCTTGTACGCATTATCCTTTGCTTCGTCAAAAGATTGAAGAACACCTGCCGATCGGCGTAAACCTGATCTCGCAGGGAGAAATAGTGGCGGACAGCCTCCAGGATTATCTTGGCCGCCACCCGGAAATTGAAGCCGCCTGCAGCAAAAACGGCCAGCGTACTTTTTACACCACGGATGCCACAGAAGATTTTGACAACCACGCTGGCATTTTTTTTGGGAAGATGGTGGAGTCACTACATGTCGACCTCGAATAAAACCATCGTTTCTTAACGGCAAGCCAATTAGGGGCGTTTTTTCTATTTCTTACTCCCCAATTCTGGCTGTATTCCCCTACCTTTGCCGTCCTTTCACAAACAACGGGTGTGGTGACCTGTTGGTGAACTTGAAAACCCGGCCGTTCTCCCGGCCCACATTTCAAAAACAGTGAAAAAGAAAAAATAATTATGAAACGTACATTCCAGCCTCATCGTAAGCGTCGTAAATCTGTTCATGGTTTTCGTAAACGCATGGCAACAGCTAACGGGCGTAAAGTATTAGCAAGCCGCCGGGCTAAAGGCCGCAAGAAGCTAACAGTTTCCGATGAGAAAAAATTGAAATAATAACCTCAGGGCCTGTACGGCCTATGCATGGTAATTCAACTAATTTAGCCCCAATAACCGGGGCTATTTTTATTGGCATCATTTAATGTATTCTCCAATTAGTGTCAAAGCAATTTACTTTAGCGAAAAATGAACGGCTCAAAAGCCGCAAACAAATAGAACAGTTGTTTCAAAGCGGGCAGCGTTTTAGTAGTCCTCCCTTTCGTGTCTTCTATTCATTTCAATCCGCAACAGCAAGAACTCCTTATGTCACAACTCCGCCGCTGCAGGCAGGTTTTGGCGCCAGCAGTCGTAATTTCAAAACCGCTGTTGGACGCAACCGGATAAAACGATTGACGAGAGAAGCCTATCGCCTGCAAAAAAAAACATTGCAGTCAAGATTGACAGAACAAAACCGGAAATTGAATGTTTTTTTTATTTACACCGGCAAAGAACTGCCACTTTATGAAGAAGTTTATAAGAGTATCAATGCCGCGTTGGCAAAACTTCTTGCTATCAATGATAAAAAAGATTGAAGACAATTCTTTATATACTCAGCCTTCCTTTTATTTTACTGATAAAAATTTACCAGTCGGTAATTTCTCCATGGTTGGGGCCGAAGTGCAGGTACACACCGACCTGCTCTCATTATGCAGTGGAAGCGTTGAAAAAACATGGTGTGTTCAAAGGTCTGTGGCTAACTATCAGAAGGATTGGCCGCTGCCATCCCTGGGGAGGTAGTGGCTACGACCCTGTGCCGTGAAATACATTAGAGTAAGAAATAGAAATTATGGGTGCGTGGATATTTCTGGATTTATAAAAAGCTATCACTTATTCTGTAAGCTTCTATAAGAGCTAACTCGCCTTCTTTTCCCGGTTTTGAATTGCCGTGTTCCATTCCCATTATTCCACGGTAACCTCTATCATAAATATATTTAAAAACGTTTTTGTAGTTGATCTCGCCGGTTGTTGGTTCTTTGCGGCCAGGGTTATCGCCGATTTGGAAATAAGCGATCTCGCTCCATGCCCATTCTATATTTTTGATCAGGTTACCTTCATTTTTTTGCATATGGTAAGCGTCATACAATACTTTGCAGGAAGGGCTATTTACTCCCCTGCATATTTCATAGGCCTGGTCCGTAGTTCGCAAAAAAAGATTAGGCGTGTCACTCAATGCTTCCAGTACCATCGTAATTCCGTGCGGTTCCAATATTTCAGATCCTCGTTTCAACCCATCGATCACATGCCCTGTTTGTATACCAATGGGTAAGTTCCTTTCAAAATCTCCTGGTACAACAGTCACCCATTTTGCATTTACCCGTTTGGCAACGTCCACTGATTTCCGACAGCCCTCGAGAAAAATATCGACAAATTCTTTTTTACCAGCAGCGAGCGAATTGGCAGAGTTCCCGCCTTTGGGCACTACAAAAACCCCCATCTTCATTCCCAGTTTAGCCAATGTTTCACCTATTTTAGTCTGTAGTTCTACGCTGCGGCCCGTCATCCCATTATCTTCTATAGAGCGGAAACCTTTATCATACGCAAATTTTATCTGGTCGATAAAATCGTCGCCGCCATGATTTTTAAACATGCCATCATGAAAAGCATAGTCAAGATTGAATGGTTTGTCTTTTTGATCCATTGTTTTATTTTGTTTGCCAAAAACTGTTGAAGCGGTAGATACTGCTGCGCCGGCAAGGATACCGGTACGGACAAAATTTCTTCGGTTCATAATTTACGTTAAGCCTTCAATTTACCTATATATTTTATTTTAAAACAAATTTTTAGCAGAATTAGGGTGATGCAAACGTTTGATAGCCTTTGTTACCCGTCTGTGCATGACAGTTCAATTAATTTCTTGTTTATCTTCGGCATACATGAAAAGGATGTTTTTGTTTATTATCGTGATGAATGTTTTTTATTCTTCACCAGCGCAGCCTCCCATTGATACTTCATTTAAAAAGTATGAACAGGTAATACCGGGTAGCAATGTAAAGTTTTTCCTGCTGCCAATACCCGGTGGAAGCTTTACAATAGGAAGCGCCGCAAAAGATAAATCAAAAGAACCTGATGAATTACCACAACGTATCATTCAGCTAAGCTCTTTTTGGATGGGAGCCTATGAGGTAACTTATGATGAATTCAATCTTTTCTTTCTCGATGTTTCATTGAGCCAGAATATTCCGACTGACGCGATAACACGGCCCAGCTCTCCTTATATAGATATGACATTAGGCATGGGTAAAGACGGCGGTTTTCCTGCTAATAGTATGCAACAATACGGCGCACTGATGTATTGCAAATGGCTGTATAAAAAAACCGGTATATTTTTCCGCCTGCCCACTGAAGCTGAATGGGAGTACGCATGCAGGGCGGGCACTACCAGTGTTTATCCTTTCGGTAATGATGCCGTCAAACTGGATGAATACGCCTGGTATAGTAAGAATAGCGAAAATAAATATCACAAGGTTGGTTTAAAGAAGCCTAATGCATGGGGGTTATATGATATGTTGGGTAATGTAGGGGAATGGGTGTTGGATCAATATCAGGCAGATTATTATTCAACACTTACCGATAAAGTGTCCGACCCGGTGCGCCGACCGGAAGCACGACATCCCAGGCCCGTGCGGGGTGGCGCATATAATGATGAAGGAAAAGATTTACGAAGCGCTGCCCGTCTTATGTCGGATCCGATATGGAACAGGAGAGATCCACAGATACCACGCAGTAAATGGTGGAATGCGGATGCGCCGTTCGTTGGATTCAGAATAGTGCGACCTTTAAAGCAGCCAACTGCCGAAGAAGCGGAAACATTTTTTCAAACATATCTTGGACTTTAAAAAAATATAAACATGGATAATAATCAAAACAACGGGCGGAGAGAATTTGTAAAACAATCTTCGTTGATTGCAGGCGGGTTGCTGGCTGCGCCTTTTTTGAGTAACGCCAATTTCTTTTCAGGGGCGGAGGATACTATAAAAATAGCATTGATCGGATGTGGCGGTCGTGGTACCGGCGCTGCAATGCAGGCATTGCTTAGCAAACAAAATGTAAAGCTGGTAGCGATGGCCGATGCCTTCAGCGATAGACTGGAAAACTGTTATAAAACCATCACATCAAAAGATGTAGATGACGGCAATAACCTGAAAGCAAAAATTGATGTGCCGGAAGAAAGAAGATTTACCGGTTTCGATGCTTATCTCAAGGCTATTCCCTTGGCCGACGTAGTAATATTAACAACTCCTCCCGGGTTCAGACCTATTCATTTTGAAGAAGCGGTCAAACAGAACAAACATATTTTCATGGAGAAGCCGGTAGCTACCGACCCTGCCGGAATAAAAAGAGTGTTGGATGCTGCAGAAATTGCGAAGCAGAAAAAACTGAACGTGGTGGTGGGCTTGCAACGCCGCTACCAGAATTCATACCGCGAGTTGTATAAAAGAAAAGACCAGATTGGTGATATCACCTCTGCCCAGGTATGGTGGAACAATGACGGCGTATGGGTGAATAAAAGAAAATATGGTCAAACTGAAATGGAATACCAGATGCGGAACTGGTATTATTTCAACTGGCTTTGCGGCGATCATATCACAGAGCAGCACATCCATAATATTGATGTGATGAACTGGTTTAAGGGCGGTTACCCGGTGAAAGCGCAAGGTATGGGCGGCCGCCAGGTAAGGAAAGGAAAAGAGTATGGCGAAATTTTCGATCACCACTATGTTGAGTTCGTCTATGCTGATGGATCAATCCTAAATAGCCAGTGCCGCCATATACCGGGCACCATCAGCCGGGTAGATGAAATGCTGGTCGGCACAAAAGGTGTCATTCATGGGGATGACGCCGTTATAAAAGATTCAAAAGGCAAGGAGATCTTTCGTTTTGATAAAAAGAAAGAGAATAACCCGTATCAAAACGAACATGATGAATTGTTTGCCGCTATTGCAAAAGGTGAGTTCAAATTTTCGGATGCAGAGAATGGAGCGAAAAGCACAATGACCTCTATCATGGGGCGAATGGCAACCTATAGCGGACAATTGATAGAATGGGATAAGGCGATCAATTCGGGCATCGATATCATGCCGAAAAAATTTGATTGGAATGCGTTGCCTCCTGTTTTACCCGACGATGATGGATATTATCCAATCGCTGTTCCTGGGAAAACAAAATATATTTAACAATTCAACTCGCTATATAATAGTAGAAAAAATAAAGGATGCCATCTCATAATTGAGATGGCATCCTTTATTAAATACGGGCAATTATTTTATTTACTTGCGGCAGCATAATGTGTAGCTACCTTATCCCAGTTAATCACGTTCCAGATTGCTTTTAGATAATCGGGACGTTTATTTTGATACTTGAGGTAATAGGCGTGTTCCCATACGTCGATACCTAAAATGGGCGTGCCCTTTACTTCGGCAACGTCCATCAATGGATTGTCCTGGTTTGGCGTAGAACTTACTTCCAATTTACCATCCTTTACAATTAACCAGGCCCAGCCAGAGCCAAATCTTGTAGCACCGGCCGTGTTTACTTTTTCCTGCAATGCTTCTAAAGATCCAAAAGTGGAATTAATTGCCTCAGCTAACTGGCCGGACGGTTTTCCACCATTTGCCGAAAGGAGCTCCCAGAAAAAACCATGATTCCAATGGCCACCTCCATTATTGCGGACGGCGGGAGAAATCTTTCCTGCACTAGCTACCAATTCTTCAAGTGATTTATTTTCATGCTCGGTGCCGGCAATAGCTTTATTGAGGTTGTCAACGTAAGCCTGGTGATGTTTGCCATGATGGATTTCCATGGTCTGTTTGTCAATATGCGGTTCCAATGCATCGGGTGCATAAGGGAGCGCAGGTAATGTAAATGCCATAACTATTGGTTTAAGTGTGAATATTTGTTATTTGTATATAACGGATAACAAATTTATTGGCTTAGTGTTGGACTGATGACAAAATTCTTTGCGATGCTGGTTTATGCAGGTTAAGTTGAGGTAAAATTTATTTTCCGCGAAATTTTTCAGGAAAATGCGGTAGTTGCATGCCGCTTTTTGCTTAATTTCTTTGTCTCCAAATTTTATCAACTGCTATTAAAAAACTAATTCAAATGAAAAGATTAACCAATCTGATCTGCTGGTTGCTCATCCTTCCCTTGGGCGTCTTCAGTCAGTCGCGATCACTCACGGGGACGATAACAAGTAGTAAAGGTGATCCTGTTGCTTTTGCTACCGTAGAAGTAAAGGGGACGTCTACTGTTACAACTGCAGGTGAAGACGGGCGGTATACAGTAAGCGTTTCCGGTTCTAATGTCATTCTTGTTGTTACTTCCGCCGGTTTTACCAGCCGGGAAATAAACGTTGGCAATTCATCGTCACTTAATGTACAACTTGAAGAATCGGGTGCATTGTCTGAAGTTGTTGTAACTGCATTTGGCATAAAGAAGGAAAAAAAATCTTTGGGATATACGATACAGAGTGTTGGTGCAGAGGATTTGAACATGAATCGCCAAAACAATGTGGTAAATGCACTGCAGGGTAAAGTAGCAGGAATTACTGTTTCTAGTAGTGGGGGCGGACCCGGACAGGGAGCAAGAATTTTGATCCGGGGAATAAACTCTTTGGATGCGGGGCGAAATAACCAGCCTTTATTCATTGTAGATGGTGTGGAAATTGATAATAGCACCTTCGTTACAGGCGGTGGCGATACAAGGGGCATGACTAACAGGGCTGCAGATATCAATCCCGATGATATAGAAAGTATTTCTGTGTTGAGAGGTGGAGCGGCTACTGCTTTGTATGGCATCAGGGCCGCAAACGGTGCTATATTAATTACTAGCAAATCAGGCAAAGCAGGGAAGGTACAGGTTAGTTACACCGGTACTTTTGGTTTTGATAAGGTCAATAAAACTCCAGATGTTCAAAGCCGGTTTTCACAAGGATTCGTAGGTAGTGTATCAAGGGCCCCTGAATATGACCGCACCAGTTTTTGGCCATCATGGGGACCCTCAGTTGACGTGGCGAAAACGCTCGATCCTACACACCCCGACCAGATATACGATAATTTTGAAAGAGGCTATCGCACAGGCAATCAATCCCGCCATAGTATTAGCCTTACAGGCGGAACTGAGATTGCACAACTAGGAGCTTCGTTTTCTTATTCCAATCAAGATGGTGTAATTCCTTTCAGCGATTATAAAAGCTATAATGCCCGTGTAAATGGGAACCTTAATATTAGCAAAAAGATTAGGGCAGGAGCTTCATTAAATTTTATTAATTCTGGCGGTTCGAGAGTCAACTCCGACCGATACGGAGAACAACTGATTTACTGGTCGCCAAGATGGGATGTTATGGATTACATTAAACCCGATGGCACACAAAAAAACTACGGTGTTGAGAATGATAATCCTGTCTATACATTATTCAGTAACCGTTTTTATGATAATGTAAATCGCGTCATTGCCAGTGCCAATATTAATTACGCGCCAACCAGTTGGCTTAATTTTACTTACCGGTTTGGTAATGACTTTTACGCCGATGCCAGGAATCGTACAGCACCAGGACCAAAAGGAGTTGTCGGTGAATTACACAATTTTGGCGATAATGGGTATGGATTTGTGCAGGAACATACTATAAGAAACCGTGTACTTACCTCGACCTTTATTGCCAATCTTACCCATACATTTGGTAAAGATTTCTCCGTTGATTTGAAGTTGGGCCATGATTTGAGGGATGCTAAATTGAGAAGGCTTAGTACAACAGGAGATACGTTGGTTGTCCCTGAATTGTACATACTTCAAAATACAAAGCGCATTCTCGCATCGAATTTGATTGAAGATTATCGCAACTATGGTTTTTTTGGCGATTTGACTTTAGGATTTAAAAACTACCTCTTCCTCAATGTCACAGGGCGTAACGACTTTACCTCAACCCTATCGGAAGATAACAGGAGCTACTTCTATCCGTCTGCAAGTTTAAGTTATGTATTTAGTGACATGTTTCAATTGCCTACCTGGTGGAGCTATGGAAAGTTCAAGGTGTCCTATGCTAAAGTTGGTAAGGATGGAAATCCCTATGGTACTACCACAGGATTCGTTTCTGGCACCCCGATAGGCAATGTACTGCCCTGGACAAATGTTGACAGGTTAGGAAACCCGCTGTTAAGACCTGAATTTACAAATACATTGGAGGGAGGCTTCGAATTGAGGTTTTTAAAAAACAGGTTAGGGTTGGAAATTACTGGCTATACAGCAAACAGTAAGGATTTGTTATTGCCTGTTAAAATTTCTAATTCTACGGGTTTTGATGAAGCTTATATTAATGCTGGTGAAATTGAAAACAAGGGTATAGAAATTAGTCTATCCGTTATGCCTGTAAAAACCAGCGATTTTTCCTGGGACTTTAATGTTAATTTCTCTTCTAATAAAAGCAAAGTGGTTAAGTTGAACGAAGGGTTAAATGAGATATTAACCGCCACCCAATTTGGATATTTGACTTCAAATGCTAATATGAAGCTGATACCCGGATACGAATACGGAGCTTTATTTGGAAGAACCTATAAACGTTATTATGGATCCAAACCTGAAGATCCTATTCGCATAGATCACGACCAACCATTATTGATCGGTGCGGATGGATTCCCGATAATTGATACCAAACAAAAATATCTGGGAAGCTCCCAGCCTGATTTCATCATAAGCACATTGCAAACACTACGGTATAAGCAATTTTCTCTCTCATTGCTTTTCGACGCCAGAGAAGGCCAACTAAAATATAACCAGTTTGCTAACTTTATGGCTGCATTTGGTACTGCTAAGTTTACCGAGAACAGGACAGAAACAGTAGTTTTCCCAGGTGTGCTTGCCGATGGGTCCACAAATACAAAAGCTGTTTACCTTGGGATGGGTAAAGGTCCTGATGGTGTTGATTATGGAAACGGTTATTACAGGAATGTATATCGGGGAATTACTGAGAATTTTATTGAAGATGCTTCCTGGATAAGACTTCGTTCACTTTCATTAAGCTATTCTTTGCCTTCTGCATTATTAACCCGCACCAAAGTAATTAAAGGAGCAACAATATCTCTTACTGGCAATAACTTGTGGTTATCTACTGAGTACACGGGTTTTGATCCTGAATCCAGTTCTTTTAGTTCAAGCAGCAACGCTTCCGAAGGGTTTTCCGGTTTTACCTATCCGGGAGTAAGAAGCTTTTTGGCCACAGTCAATCTTCAATTTTAAAAATTACTATTATGCGAATAAAACTCATCCTCTTCGTATTCACGATTGCAACTTTTGCAAGTTGCAAAAAAGGATATCTTGATATTAATGAAACCAATCCCAACCAGACTGAAAATCCGCCAATTAATGGGTTATTGACTGCAGTAACATCAGAGGCTGGACTAAATGTTTACAGGGCTGGCAATATCACAGCCTATTATGTACAACAGTTATCTTCTCCCAATGCGTCCGGCGGCTCCGATATTTATGATAACGTAGATCGCAGCAGTTTGTGGTATAGCGTTTATAACACGATCAGGGATGGAAGAGTAATGCAGCTAAAAGCACTAGATAATAATGCTTACCAGCACATCGGCGTTGCTAAAGTTACAGAGGCCATGAATATGAGTTTGTTGATTGATATTTATGGTGATGCTCCATACTCGGAAGCTTTTGACGCTACCAATTTTACTCCTGCCTACGATAAAGCAGAAGATATCTTTAATGCTTGTTTAAAACTTTTAGACGAGGCAATAATTGAATTTGATAAAGCAGATCCAACTATTAAACTGGATGCGAATAGTGACCTTATTCACAATGGAAATATTGCAGCATGGAAGAAAACCTCCAATGCATTAAAAGCAAGGTTATTAAACAGGCTGAGCAAAACAAGCAACTATAACCCTGCACAAATATTGACTTTTTTATCAGCTGCATATACTTCAAATGCCGATGATGCCCAAATTACAAAGTTTGCGGCCAGAAGTCCCTGGAACCAAACCGCATACAACAATACGCAATTGCTGCTTGATGGTTGGATGAGCGAACAAGCGATTGATCACCTCGACGGGACAACTTATGGTGTCGTTGACCCGCGGATAAAATATATTACTGATACAACAAAATTTGGCGATTACAGGGGAACACCGAACGGTAAAGGAAGAACAGGAACAGGAACAAATAAAGAAGAAAGCTATTTATCAGTTAATGGTTTTTATTCCAAAGCCGGAACCCCGTTGATTCTTACAAGTTTTGCTGAAATGAAGTTTATTGAAGCCGAGGCATCTTTTGTAACAGATAAGCCCAGATCATATGCGGCGTATCTCGCCGGCATTGCAGCCAATATGGACAAGCTAGGTGTAACAGGAACAGAAAAATCTGCTTATCTCTCCGATCCCGCAGTCGCAGTAGGCGAAGCTGCTTTTACTAAAGACCATATTTTTAAAGAGAAATATATCGCTATGTTCCTGCATCCTGAAGTATGGACAGATGCACGGAGATATGACTATAAGTACAAGGATTTTACGTTGCCCTTAAATGCACTTCTCAGTACATTTATCAGACGCGTAGGATACCCTTCTACCGAACTAGACCGTAATGGTTCAAATGTTCCGGGGGTAGGTGCATTAACGGACAAACTTTGGTGGGATCAATAGCTTTAAATATTTTTTTCTAAGAGTCTTCTTTGTGAAGACTCTTATTTTTTTAGCCTGTTCAATTTTTTGCCTTTTTCAACAAATGTTTCTACGATTCCTTTTGCCTCCAGGTCAAGTCGTATTGAAATAGTATACCATGGAATTGATTTTTTGAAGCCTGGCATTGTTTTGCGGATGATCTTAATTACCGACTCAGTCAATCCTGTAAAGGTCTCTCCTTCACTACCTTTCAGACTTTGTATAATAGCTGCTTTAAAAGGATCGTAAATAGCAGTATCAAACTGGCGTTCCGTACCGGTTGCCGGGTGGGTAACAGTAACCGTTTTGTTGCTCACAGTTTTTGCCATAATAAGTATTAGCGTTTTGTTTTAAAAAAATCTTTCATCAATTTGGCGCAGTCTTCCTTTAAAACACCTCTTATCAATTCCGTTTTGGGGTGAAATGGCCAATTGGATGCAGTCGTTTTTTTATAGCCATTTTTTTCATCATCAGCTCCGTACACTATTTTTCCCAGCTTGCTCCAGTAAATGGCGCCGGCACACATCAGGCAGGGTTCAACTGTTATATATAAAATCGCTTCTGGCAAATATTTACTGCCAAGTGAATTAAAAGCCGAGGTTAACGCTATCATTTCTGCATGCGCTGTGGGATCATTTAACTTTTCAGTCATGTTGCGGCCACGGGCAATTACTCTCTCGTTTAATACAACTACAGCCCCGATAGGAATTTCATCCTCGTCATACGCCAGCCTGGCTTCTTTCAAGGCCAGCATCATAAAGTATTCATGTGTCATGTTAAATGAAATTACAAAATGTTTTCATGCCGGGCCTTTGGCAGCATGGCATGATATTTTGGTATAATAGGAGAACAATAATCTTCTAAACCTTTAAAAAATAATACTATGAACAAATTATTAATTGGATTTTCGGCTGGATTGCTTGTAGGGCTGTTGTTTGCACCGGCCCGCGGATCCGAAACCCGCGAAACTATTTCAAACAGGGGAAGAGATCTTAAGAATAAATTTAATGACCTGGTAGATGTGGTCACTGATAAGTTTGATTCCATGAGAGATGATGTAGAAGATTTTGCAATGGAATCACGTCAGCAGCCCAGATCTTTCAAAAATGAAATGGTCTGAAATTCTTCCTGCTAACATTCTTAAAATAGTAGAAAGGCGTTACGGAATGGTAATGCCTTTTTTGATGATAAGTAAGCCTTAAATAATCAACTGCCTGTGCGAACGAGTCGACAGGCAATTGACATGCTACCTGTTAAGATAGCGGGAGCTCACATCCGAAATGCATATATGCTGAAAGTAAAGATCTCGTAGCATTTTGCTTACAGAAGGTAATACAAAAAGTTTTCCAGTTATTATTCTGCAATAAATCAATACACTGGCCAACGCCCATAAATAGCATGGGGTCATTTTTCTACAAAATGTTTTTTTCTAACTAACTTGATAGCATCAAATCGTTTCTTTTATGGACACATTGTTAGCAAAAACAATTGACCAGGGCGATGCACGCCGGCTAACTGCGATGCGCCAGTATTTTAATAGTGGAATTACAAGACCCTGCCAATTCCGGAAAGAACAGTTACAGAAACTAAAACAAGCCGTGCTGAAGCATGAAAACGACCTATACGATGCGCTGTTTGCAGACCTGAAAAAGAGCCCGGAAGAAACGTGGGTCACGGAAACAGGGTTTTTTATCAGCGAGATCAATAATGCACTCCGAAACCTGCGTCGCTGGATGCAACCGGAACCGGCTGGTACCAATCTTTTGAATCTTCCGTCATCCAGTTATGTAATGAAAGAACCGTTAGGGGTGGTCCTCATCATTGCGCCCTGGAATTATCCTTTTAATCTTTTATTTACTCCACTTGTTGGCGCCATTGCCGCAGGCAATGGCGTAGTAATGAAGCCGAGTGAGTTTGCGCCGGCTACTTCAGCGATTATGAGAAAGATCATCGAAGAAACTTTTCCCCCGGAATATATTTTATTTGTTGAAGGTGATGGCCAGGTCGTTATCCCGCAGCTGATGAATGATTTCGCTTTTGATCATATATTCTATACCGGCAGCACTGTGGTTGGTAGAATAATTTATAAGCTTGCGGCAGAACAATTAATACCGGTAACGCTCGAACTGGGGGGCAAAAGCCCCTGCATAGTAGAAAGCGATGCCAATTGCAATGTAGCAGCCCGCAGAATTGCCGTCGCAAAATTTACAAATGCGGGCCAAATGTGCGTAGCGCCGGATTATGTACTTGTCCATGAGTCAAAGAAAGATGAACTCGTACAAGCTTTAAAAAACAGTATTAAACAATTTTTTGGCGATAACCCGGCAGAGAGTTACGGTTATTGTAAGATGATCAATGTAAAGCAGTTCGCCAGAGTTGTCAATTATTTATCACAAGGGACAATTGTTCATGGCGGCAAAAGCGATAGAGACGCATTATTTATCGAACCGACGTTATTAACCAATGTGGCATTTGATGCGCCTGTAATGAGGGATGAGATATTCGGACCTGTATTGCCTGTTATCTCATTTGATACACCGGCAGTAGCGAAAAATATCATTGCAAAAAATGCCAACCCGCTTGCACTCTATGTTTTTACGGCAAGCAAAAAGAAGGAGAAAGAATGGCTGGAAGGAATTGCTTTTGGCGGCGGGTGTGTAAATAATGCAAGCTGGCATTTGACCAATCATAATTTACCGTTTGGCGGAAGAGGCTTTAGTGGAACAGGTAATTACCATGGAAAATATTCTTTCGAAACCTTTAGTCATAAAAAGGCAATCATGAAAACTCCGGTATGGTTCGATCCCGCAATCAAATATCCACCGTTTAAGGGTAAGCTGAAGTTGTTTAAATGGGTGATCAGGTAATTTGTTCCATGCTACGGAGTACGTTTTGTGGTTTGCAGTTAAGAAAACAAAAATGAAGCGCAGGAAACTAAAAAGGCTTTTAATTGTTGTAGTATCCATATTGATTGCATTCGTTATTTATGTGGGTGTTGCTAACAGAAATTCAAGAAATATGACTTACCGGCAAAAAGTAATGAAGGCAGTTTACCCGGCACTGATGTGGGTCAATAAAATAACAGGTAAAAAATCGAAACAATGGAAAACACTGAAGGAGTAACAACATTAAGATCGCTGCACGAACTTTCTGTGAAGTTGAATAATGGAAACGACCTCGATCTGGCATCGTTCAAAGGAAAGAAAATACTGCTGGTCAATACCGCAAGCAATTGCGGGTATACAAACCAGTATGACGATCTGCAAAAACTTTATGAAGGAAACAGTGATAAACTGGCGATCATCGCCTTTCCTGCGAATGATTTTAAGGAACAGGAGAAAGGAAGCGACGAGGAAATAGCAGAATTTTGCCGGGTCAACTACGGTGTGACTTTTCCTTTGGCTATTAAAAGCACTGTGGTGAAAGGCGGGCAGCAAAACGAAGTTTTCAAATGGCTCACCGATGAAACGCTTAACGGCTGGAACGACCAGGAACCGACCTGGAATTTTTGCAAATATCTGGTTGATGAAGACGGTAAGCTGATCAAGGTTTTTGACACGGGTGTTTCTCCCCTGAGCGATGAGATAAAAAATGCCATCGAACTATGAACTGGCTGATGTTAGTTATCGCAGGATTGTTTGAAGTAGGATTTGCAACCTGCCTGGGCAAAGCAAGAGAAACAGGCAGCAATACCATGGGGTGGATGATTGGTTTTTTTGTTTGCCTTTCCGTAAGTATGTTTTTATTGTATAAGGCTACGCAAACACTCCCTATTGGCACGGCTTACGCAGTATGGACGGGCATTGGCGCAGTTGGAACCGTTTTAATGGGAATATTTTTTTTTAAGGAACCGGCAGATTTCTGGAGGATATTTTTTATTACAATGCTTATCGGGTCTATTATAGGATTGAAAGCGGTTTCGTCTCATTGATTGTTCTACGAAAGATCCACGACTAATTTCTAATTGATATTCTAAGCATCAATGACCCCCATTTTTTTCATCAAAAAAGAAGCGCTGAGCCGCGTACAAACTCCTTCTTTCAATTTGTAGTCGAAGATCAGTTCATCGTTGATGATCTCTGACTCAAAACACTTGTTGCTGATGAAGCCCTTGTTTTCTTCAACCAGTTTTGAAACAGTAAGGTCATGTGTGGCAATGATACCACAGGCATTTGCTGCAACCAGTTTACGGATAAGTCCTATCGTGCCGTTATGTTTATCATTGCTATTGGTGCCGCGAAGGATTTCATCAAGTATGACAAATGTTTTTTCGCCGGCGTGCAACTGGTGAATGATTCCCTGTAAACGTTTCAGTTCTGCATAAAAAAAGGATTCGCTATCCTGTAACGAATCAGTAATACGCATGCTTACATGTACTGAATATGGATAAAAAATGAACTGGTCGGCGCATACATTGCTTCCTGCCCGGGCCAGCACCAGGTTAATGCCAAGGGTTCGCAGGAAAGTGCTCTTGCCCGACATATTGGAGCCCGTTAGTATCACGAACCGTTGTTCCGCAAACGAAATGCTATTATTGATCCGTTTTTCCATGCGAATAAGCGGGTGGCCCATGTTGTGGGAGATCAGCGTTTCGCTTTGGCTTAGTTGCGGCTGGCAAAATGTTTTATTATTGAAAGAAAGGTTCGCAAAACTGTTCAGGGCTTCCATTTCGCCCAACAATTTCAACCATGGCAGGATCTGTTCTCCATTCTTTTGTTTCCATTTTTCAAGTGCATATAAAATATGTACATGAAAAAGAAAAAGGCCGTTGAGCAAAAGACTAACTACTAAATTGATAACTGTTTCTAAATAATTGAAGAGCGATGCCAACTTTGCAATGGAATGCGATGCCGTTATATGACCTGTTTTTAATCCCTGCTGCAATTGCTGTAGTAAAGGTGATTGAAATGATTGCATTTCGATCTGTTGCAACTGGCCGGCGAACTGTTGTAATATTTTTGTCACAGACGTAGAGACCGATAGATGTGCTGATATTCTTTTGGCAAATACGCCGGCAACAATAAGGTTGGCGACGAACAGGTAGTAAAATATATCAAGTGCCTGTTCCTGCTCCGATATAAAATAATAAATAAGGCTGGCAATAGTAGTTACCGGGAAAAGCATTACCAGCAAATAAGTTGTTTTATTTGTAAAGCCGGGTTTGGCTTTCAGCCATGCTTTTAGCTGTTGCAATTCTTTTTCTTTCGTATCGAGCAGGGCGCCGTGTGCCTGCAGGTGTTGACGAAATTCCAGTTTAGTACCGAGCTCCTCTATCGCCTGTTGCCGCAGAGGTATAAGGTGGGTATTGGGATGTAATAATGACTGCGCCAGCGCTTCTTTACCAAAACTTGTACTGGTACGATTGAGATAAGGAAACAGTCCTCCCTCGCCAAACATGTCAAGATCGTAAGAGTATGGATGATGCGGGTCTGTATATTCTGTGCCGCTGGCATACACAGAAGGACGGCCGTTTAAAAAATCTATCTCATTACTGTTTAGTTTAGCCAGTTCTTTGTAAAAAAACGCTTTGCCCTGTAACTTGTCGTACACGCGGATAAAAAACAGGAAGACGATCAGCAACGCAATGGTGGTCAAAATCAATAGCCGGTCACCGGTTTGTATGGATTTATAGCCTAAAAAAACAAATCCGCAAAACAATAGCAGCCTCAGTAAACTAAACCAGCGTAGCTGCTGATTTAAGGAGTTGGCTTTAGCTGTATATGTTGAAAAAAGAGACTGATAAGTGGATAAAGGCATGCTGTAAATTGTTGAGTGAGGAACAGGAAGTATAAGTCCAGAAAGTTATCGGAACCGACAACGAAGCCGATAGTAGCACAGCGGCTGTTACCTGAATTACACCGGGCATTTTTCATGATAATTTATCAACTCAATGGGCGAATATTCAAACTCGTATCCTGCGTAAGTAGTAACTATTTCATCAAGTACTTCATTTATTTCCTCTTCTGTCTTCAATGTCACCAGGCGGTTGCGAAACTCTTTGATGTTGGGCAACCCTTTCAGGTAATTGGCATAGTGACGGCGCATTTCATTGATACCAACCACGGGATTTTTCCACTCAACAGATCGCTGCAGGTGCTTGCGGCAGACAGCTACGCGGTCCTCAATAGTTGGAGAAGGTAAATGTTCACCAGTTTTAAAAAAATGTTTGATCTCGTCGAATATCCAGGGATAGCCAATAGCGGCACGCCCGATCATGATACCATCAACACCATAACGGTTTTTATAGTCCAATGCTTTTTCCGGCGAATCAATATCCCCGTTTCCAAAAATGGGAATGCTGATGCGTGGATTGTTTTTAACTCTACCGATCAGGTTCCAATCGGCCTCGCCTTTGTACATTTGCGTACGGGTGCGTCCGTGGATCGCCAACGCTTTTATACCAACATCCTGCAAACGTTCTGCTACTTCTTCAATGTTCCTTGTATGATCATCCCAGCCCAATCTTGTTTTTACTGTAACCGGCAGGGATGTTGACTTTACAACGGCAGACGTGAGCCGCACCATCAGGTCGATATCTTTTAACACACCGGCGCCGGCGCCTCTTAACGCCACTTTTTTTACCGGGCAACCAAAATTTATATCGAGCAGGTCAGGATTGGTAACGTCAACGATTTTTGCAGCGAGTGATAAACTTTCTTCATCGCCACCGAATATTTGAATGCCGACTGGTTTCTCGTAGTCGAAAATGTCGAGTTTCTTGCGGCTTTTAATCGCATCTCTTATCAAACCTTCGGATGAAATGAACTCCGTATACATGAGGTCGGCGCCTTTATCCTTACATACAGCACGGAAGGGCGGGTCGCTGACGTCCTCCATGGGGGCCAGTAACAATGGAAAATTCGGTAGTGATATATTGTCGCCTATTTTGATCATCTTAAGTTGTTAACTGACTATTGTTGATTGAAAGCCACGTGGTTAAATAAATATCGCCGCGGCAACTGTCATCTGGCAATGGTCAACTATTTTTGAGCCTGCGAATTTACACCATTATTGCCGAAAATTATGTACGATAACGATTCTAAGGGAATTTCCTACACAGCCGGGTTTTTTATGCTGATCGCTTTTGCTATTGGAGGATTGATATTGGCATCTGTTCTTGGCGCACAGGTCTGGACTCAAATAACAGGAAATCCTGTTGCCGAAATGCAAAAAGGAATGACTAATCCCGCAAACAGCGACGTAATGAAAATCATTCAATCGCTGACCGCGGTTGTTGGTTTTCTTATTCCCACGATAGTTGCAGCGGCCTTACTCAATAAGCGACCGTTAAAACTGTTAGGTTTTTCGTCAGCTGATACCCGCTTAAGCCAGGTCGGCCTGGTTATATTGCTGATCGGAGCCTCGCTGTTGGTGGCAACCTCGCTATCGTACCTTACCAATAATTTGCCGATACCGCAAGCATGGGAAATAAGATTTGATAAACTCGAAGAAGAGTACAACCGGCAGGTATCGGCGATCATTAGCCTGAAAAATGGAAAGGATTATGCGATAGCCTTGCTGATCATGGCATTTTTGCCAGCCTTGTGTGAAGAGACATTCTTCCGGGGAGGCTTGCAAAATTTTTTGACCCGCGGTACCAACGTGCCCTGGCTCTCGATCATTGTAGTAAGTATTTTGTTCAGTCTTGCACATTTTTCTTTTTACGGATTTTTGTCGCGGTTTTTTCTGGGTATTGTACTGGGAGCGCTATTTCATTATTCCGGTAAACTCTGGTTGAGCATACTGGCGCATTTCATCAACAATGCCTTGGCGATAACGGTGCTGTTTATTACTACACAGCAGGGCAAATCCATCCAGGAGGCGATGAAGCAGGATGCGCCGGACTTTTGGGGGATACTGGCTATCCCCGTTGTCATCGGTTTATTCATTGCATTCAAAAAAGTGTCTGTTCGCCGGCGGATAGTTTAATGCGGGAAGATGCTATTACAGCGCGGGCCGAAATATAATTTTGACCTGCCGGATAGGGAATTTAAACGTATAAGACAGCATGGCATTTAATTGGCAAACTTTTAAGACAAGAGCGTTAACAGCTATCATTTTTGCAGGGGTGATGTTGTTTGGTTTACTATGGAATCAATGGAGTTTTCTGGTATTATTTTCTGTAATTCATTTTGGTTGCTGGTGGGAATATTTCCGGTTGACGGAGAAAACTCACAATGCTACGTTTCATATTTATGTCAAGCTTGGGTTGATGTTAACAGGTTATGGATTGATGTTGTGGTTTTGCGGTCCGCTTTATGCTATTCGAGGTTATGGGCTGAAAGAAAATTTTTCACTGCCTGTGTCGGGAGCCGGATTTATTTTATTGATCACAGGAATTTTTCAAAAGAATAAAATTGAATTAAAGTCATTTGGCGCTGCTGCGTTGGGGTTGTTATATATTTCGCTAAGTTGGGGATTGATGATGGATTTGTATGGAATAGAAACAAAAAATCCAATCCTTTATAAAGACTCCGCAGGTTACCTGATCTATTTTCCCTTGATAGTGATTGGCTGTATGTGGATCAACGATACTATGGCATATATAGTTGGGTCGTTAATAGGAAAAACTCCGCTTTCCAAAATTTCTCCCAAAAAAACGTGGGAGGGTACTATTGGAGGTATTATCCTTTCAGCATTAATCATGGGTTATGTTGGGTTTGTTTTTGATAAGTGGTTCGTATTTGGGAAGCAATTAAGTTTCTGGATTATTCTTGCATTAATGGCAGTTATTGCCGGCACTTTCGGCGATCTTCTTGAATCCAAACTTAAACGCATGGCCGGCGTAAAGGATAGTGGTAATATCATGCCTGGCCACGGCGGTTTCCTCGATAGATTTGATTCGTTAATACTAGCAACTCCTTTTGTCTGGCTATATATAACCTTTTTTACGGATTAGCTGCTGTAAAAGCTACTCGCCACTTGCTAATCCCCACTCACCAATTCACTATATTTGCAGCTCAATTTTCAACCTGATGACAATCCATAAAGAAGGATACCCTACGATTGCCTGGAGTGTAATTATTTTTTGTATTATCAACCTGCTTTCTTTCTATCTCTTAAGTTTTGATTACCCGGTTATCACGGCTATTATAGTTATTTTAACGTTTGGCATTCTCCTTTTCCTGATCTCTTTTTTCAGGATACCAAAAAGAGTACCTACGGTCAATGAAAATGCTATTGTTGCGCCGGCTGATGGTAAAGTAGTGGTGATTGAAGAAGTGCAGGCGGACGAATATTTTACTGATCGCCGGATACAAGTTTCCATTTTCATGAGTCCGTTGAACGTGCACGTGAACCGCAATCCAATAAGCGGTGAAGTGGCTTACAGCCAGTATCACAAAGGGAAATATTTGGTGGCCTGGCACCCGAAATCATCAACGGAAAATGAACGTCACAGCGTTGTGTACCGTAACAACGGCAAGGAAATATTGGTCAAACAAATTGCAGGCGCTTTAGCGAAACGTATTGTAAACTATCTGCAGGCCGGTCAAAAAGTTAAGCAATCCGAGGAAATGGGGTTTATCAAATTCGGATCAAGAGTTGACCTGCTGCTACCACTCGATGCAAAAATAAATGTCAAAATTGGCGATACACCCCAGGGCGGCGTGACGGTAATAGCGGAATGGTAAAATGTTTTAGCCTGTTCCCATCTTTTTTCGGTAAAAGTACTGCGGTCGGTTGTATACAGGAGTCTGTTAAAATATTTCTTCTAACTCCTTCAAAGATGTGACTGTATACGTAGGCTTCAGCTCAGTTACAATTCCCGTGTGGTTTACAAAAACCTGATCTATGCCGGCATTGATAGCACCCTGTATGTCCACATCGAGGGTGTCTCCTATCATTATGCTGCTTGCAGGGTTAGCGTTTGTTCTTAAAAAAGCATACTCAAATATTTCTTTATTCGGCTTAATGCTGTTGGAGCCCTCGGACGTAATCACTTCTTTAAAAAAAGTGTTGAGCCCGGAATATTTTAGCTTGCTGTGCTGTACCTTTTCAAATCCATTTGTAATAAGGTGCAGTTCGTAATTTTTATCGGCCAGGTATTGCAATATTTCTTTTGTATAAGGGAATAACAGGTTCCGCGTAGGCAGCAGGTCAAGAAATTGAACATTCATTTGCTGAGCCAATTCATCATCTGCGATCTTAAAATCCATTAGTGCCAGCCGCATTCTTTTTACACGTAACTCATCTTGTTTGATAAGGCCTTTCCGGTAATGTTCCCAAAGTTTTTCGTTATGAGCAAGATAGTTTTTATAAAACAGGTCAAAATCATGTATACCTCTTTCTTTTAGGAGCAACTCGTTGTAGAGCGTAGAAAGCGTGGCACGGGCATTAGCCTCGAAATCCCAAAGCGTATGGTCAAGATCAAAGAATAGATGCCTGTATTTCATATTGCAAAGTACGAACTACAACGAAGTCTGCCTAAACACCAGCGTATACGCCGGGATTTTTTAACAAGAAAAAAGTTCGTACTTCGTAGTCCAAACTTCGTATTTATGAATATTGTTATTACCGGCGCATCGAAAGGGATTGGGAAAGCCATCGCAGAAAAGTTTGCGGAAGATAAACAAGGGCATAGCCTCTTTCTCTGTGCACGCAATAATGAGACATTGCTACTAACCGGCAAAGAATTACAGGGTCGGTTTCCAAGAACGAGCATTTATACAAGACCCTGTGATATAGGCAATAAAGAAGAGGTGAAAAAATTTGGCGCCTGGGTGCTGGAACATGTGGAAAAAGTTGAGGTGCTGATAAACAATGCCGGACCTTTCATACCGGGCAATGTTCATGATGAAGAAGATGGCATCCTGGAAAAAATGATGGCGGTTCATCTTTATGGTCCGTATCACTTGTCGAGAATCTTATTGCCTGCGATGATAAAGCAAAAGAGCGGGCATATTTTTAATATTTGTTCTATAGCTTCACTGCAAGCCTATCCAAACGGAGGCTCATACAGCATCAGCAAATTTGCCCTCGATGGGTTTTCAAAAAACCTGAGACATGAAATGAAACCACACGGTATAAAAGTTACATCGGTGTTTCCCGGTGCAGCGTATACAGACTCATGGAGTGAAACCGGGGTAGATCCCGACCGGATTATGAAAGCAGCTGATATTGCCAAAATGATGTATGCCGCAACCCAGCTTTCGCCACAAGCCTGCGTGGAAGACATTATAATCAGACCACAGTTGGGCGACCTTTAGCCATTGAACCCCGATTCGACCCTGTTATAAATTTTATAAAAGTCTTTCGATAGCCTGTTCTAATTTTATGCCCGATGAAAAGACTTTTACCTGCTATTTTTATAATATTTGCGTTTACTGCTGCAAAATCGCAAAGCGATTTCCAGACCATCGTCACACAGGGTCCTATTGTTGCAGGTGAATCTTTCCAGGTGCAGTATGTACTGGAAAATACAGATAAGGACAACGAATTTTTTGCACCAGACTTCAAAGGTTTTCGTTTTGTCAGCGGCCCCAATATATACACAGGAACGGCATATGGCGCCGGACGGACAAGAAAATTAAAAAATATCGTTTATACATTGGTTGCAACAGGGCCGGGAAAATTCGTGATACCGGGTGCATCAGCCAGAATAGAAAACAGGCTAATCAAAAGTGGTAATATTTTATTGGAAGTCATTAGCAAGGCCGACGCTTACGACAGGAGAAGGAAAAGCAGCCGTCCGGAAAGGAACGAAGATAATTTTTTAAGCCCCGGTGAAGATCCGTATGCAAAGATCCAGCGCAACTTGTTTATAAAAGTAATGGTTGATAAGCGAACCTGTTTTGTTGGCGAACCAGTTACGGCCGTATTCAAATTATATTCAAGACTGGATTCAAAATCCGATATCGTTAAAAATCCCGGTTTTTACGGGTTCACCGTGCAGGATATGGTTAACCTTGCAAACAGGGTAACCAGCAACGAGGTTGTTAACGGAAAAGAGTTTGATGTTCATACGGTTCGTAAGGTGCAACTCTATCCCTTGCAGGCTGGCAATTTTACCATAGACGCGATGGAAGTGCGGAATAAGGTGATTTTTTCAAAAAGCGAGGTCAATAAAAAAGCGGAGCAGGAAATAGCAGAGGGAGTGTTTCACGATTACAGTATTGCAAGTGATGCAACGAAAACCGTGTTTGAAAACAGTATGAATACAGAGTCCGTTGCTATCACCGTAAAGCCTTCTCCCTTGGAAAATAAACCTGCTGATTATAGCGGGGCCACGGGGAATTTCAAACTTGCAGCATCATTACAAAAAAAAGAGTTGGCAAAAAACGAAGAAGGTGATCTTGTAATCACGATTAGCGGGAAAGGAAATTTTACACAATTGTCTGCACCCGTTATTGAATGGCCCGCAGGCATCGACGGATTTGAACCACAGGTAAACGACCAGTTGGACCAAAGCCAATCGCCACTGACCGGTAAAAGAGAATTTCATTTCAGATTTGTATCGAATAAACCCGGCGGCTATAACCTTCCCGCACTCGGTCTTTCCTTTTTTGATCCCGATACCAATAATTATAACACGGTTTATTCAGCGCCTGTACATCTTAGTATCAGTAACGTTGAAAGGTCCATGAAAAAAATAGAAGCGATAAAAGGTAAGGTCAAAACAAATCGAAAATACCGGGCATGGTGGATAGCGGGTGCTTTAACATTGGTTGGCTTATCGTTGGTGACGTGGAAAGCGCACAAAAAAAATTCACTCAAAGTTGCATTGCCTTCCGTGCATGGTAACGATGTTCAAAAGGTGGAAGATATACTGCAAACTGCCAATACCTTTTTAGCCGCTGACGACAAATCATTTTATCACATCCTGCGGAACTGTATATGGAGTTTCTTTACCGTGCATTTTGGATTGACAGGCAGTAAAATGAATAAGGCCGCATTGGTATCGGCCATGCACGAAAAAAAAATCGGCGACGCAAGTAAAAAAAAGATATTGGATATATTGGATCAATGTGAAACTGGTATTTTTACCAGCGTAGACGATGTAACGGATAAGAGAAAGTTATTTGATAGCACGAAGGAAATTTTAGAAAAGGTCAGCGGCGAACTTAGTTAACAACCGATTTATCGGACTTCAAACCCATCATTCAGAATATTTGTAACCTACACCTCTCACTGAATGAAAGTATTTTGGATTGCGGCTGTCTTGTTCAAAATATTTGCGGAAGTTCAGAATAAAGTTATCGATCGTCCTTGTAGTCGGGTACACGTTGTAACCCCAGACGGACTGCAATATTTTCTCTCTCGGTACCACTTCGTTTTTATTTTCAATAAGCAGCTTTAGCAGCATGGTCTCTTTTTTACTCAATTGTATTTTCTGCCCCGATTGTGTTAAAGCTTCCTGCGCTTTGAAATCAATCACGTTGTCGCCAAAAGAGTAGGTGTTGCCGACTGTAGATTTATCCAGCAGTTTTTTATTTTTATTAATAAGCTTGTGCACCCGCAGCAACAATTCTTCGAGGTTAAAAGGTTTGGTGAGATAATCGTCGGCGCCTTTTTTTAAACCCAGCACCCGGTCGGCGCTACTGTTCCTGGCACTAAGGATGAGAATCGGAACATCATTGTTACTGATCCGAATCGCTTCAGCAACAGTAATTCCATCCATTTCAGGTAGCATGACATCCAATATTATCAGGTCAAAGTATTCTCCACTCACCGTATTCAACGCTGCTGCACCGTCAAATGCCGAGGTAACGTCATACCCTTCCAATTCGAGGTTTAACTTAAGCGCCTCATGAAGATTCTCTTCGTCCTCTACTAGCAGTATAGATGTTTTATTTCCCTGGCTCATGTTGTTTACTATATAAAAAAACGAACAACAAAAATACTACCACGTGGCGTATTGTTTGTCACTGAAATGTCGGCATTGTGATCATCCGCGATCTTGCTGCAAAGATACAATCCTAAACCCGTGCCTTTAGTTTTGCGGGTGGCTTCGCTACCAATGCGATAAAACCTGGAAAAGATCTTTTTCTTTTCATCGTCCGGTATACCCGGACCTTCATCAGCGATGTTTAAGTGCAAAACCGAGTCGTTTATTTTCAAGGTGGCAACGATCCGACTTCCTTTTGGAGAATATTTGATGGCATTTTCGAGTAAGTTATTAATCAGGATCTGTAATAAGAGAGGATCGCCTTTTAATTCTGCTTCCGGCTCTATTAGCTCTAAAAATTCCCTGTCAGGAAACCGGTTCCTGAAATCCTGTATGCAATCTTTCAGAAGGTCAGAAAGATCAAGCTCCTCTTTGGAAAAATGGTATCCACCACCTTCCAGTTGCGACGCAATCAGGATATTATTTGTCAAAAAGTTCAGTCGTGATGTTTCTTCTAGGGTAGTTCGGATCAGCTTGTTCTGCCTTTCAGCATCAAGAGAATATTTCTGCATTGTTTCCAGGTTGAGACGTGCAACAGCAATCGGTGTTTTTAATTCATGGGTCACCGCCATGATGAAATTTTGTTGCTGCTGTTGCAATCTTAGCTGCCGCCGCACAGTACGAAAAACGAAAATGGCAGTCACTATAATGAGGGCAAAGAAGAAAATGCCCTCGCTTAGATGCTTTACGGAATCTCTTTTTTTAATGGAAACAATTGTGTTGTATTCGGCCTGGTAAAGAAGCGACGAACTGCTGCTGTCAATGGTAGCGTTAAGTTGTTTTAGCTTAAAGTCAGCCAGCATATTACTCTGTTTCTCCAGCGAAATAAGCCACCAGGCGAGTGCTGCGACAATATAAATAAGCATGAGCCAGTAAATATTAGTAGCCCTTCTTATTGTTCTCCGGCTGATATCAGGCATGAAAAATTATTTCTTTTCAATACGCAGGCCTGCGTTCAATACATTTCTTAATGGATCTTCCCGCATGATCTGTTCGATGGTAAATGTATAGGTTCCTGCTTTCAGGCTTTGTTCCGGTGCCAGGGGAATACGGTGTTCATAGATATCATCCATACCAGTGGCCAGCCAACCTTTCTCATTGGTAGCCAGTACGAGATCTTGCTGAATCTTTATTACTGAATCCTGACCAGGCCCTTTTACATATACATTGATGTAGATATTGTTGAAGATGTACTTCTCGTTGTGACGCAGGATAAAAAACAAGCGGTAAGGCGACGACGTGTCCTTAATAGTAAAATCAAAAGATGGTTTATAACTTCTTTTCCATTCGTGACCGGGGATCGTCACACTTTTTTCAAACAGATCGATAGAAGCACAGGAAAAAATAAGACCGGAAGCAAGAAGTACCAGGTACGATATACGAAACAATGGTTTCAAATTAAATTAATTTTTACAAAAGTAAGAGTGTTTATCATGTACGCTCCCTTGCAAATGCCGGCGCAAAGCGGTTATCACTTATTAAATCAAAGAAGGCCTTTTAAAGAACATTCAATACTTGCTCTTTTGCCTTTTCAAGTTCATCCTTCATCATAACCACATTTTTTTGGATCGCGGCGTCGTAGGCTTTAGATCCGGTGGTGTTTATTTCACGGCCAATTTCCTGTAAAATAAAGGATAATTTCTTGCCTTTTGATTCGCCGTCTTCGTTAAGTAGTGAAATGAAGTACTCGCAATGATTTTTTAATCTTACCTGCTCCTCGGTAATATCTATTTTCTCTATGTAATAAATAAGCTCTTGTTCCAGCCTGTTGCCGTCATAATTTTCCTTGCCGACATTATCTTCCAACAGTTTGGTAATACCTTCCCGTATTTTTTTCTGGCGCAATGGTTCCAGATTGGTGACCTCTTTCTGCTGATTTAATATATTATTGATGCGGGCTGTCAACTCATCTTCCAGTGATCTTCCCTCATCTACCCGGTGCTGGTTAATATTTTCGATGGCTGAAAGCAATATACCTTTAAAATCCAGCCATTCCTGGTCGCTTAGTGTTTCGCTGCTTGGGGTTATTACTTCCGGGAGCTTAACCAGGGTACTCAGAATATGAGATGGATCCAGATTTAGTGCTGCCGACAATTCTGCAAGCGATTTGTAATAGGCTTTCGCCAGGTCTGTATTGATGGTCACAGGTTTTGCATTCCCCGTTTCTTTCAGGCTGATCATACAATCTACACTGCCACGACCGAGCTGTTCGGACAGCAGGCGACGAATGTCGAATTCAAAAGGCTTAAGAATGGACGGGAGTCTTAGCTGCAGTTCGAATTGTTTTCCATTGAGGGATTTAATATCAACGAGGAAAGTTTTGTCACCAACATTGTTTTCGGCTCTTCCGAAACCAGTCATGGATTTCAGCATGGGATAGATTTTTTTGATTGAATATAAAGGTATTTTATTATTCCGTACCTGCATTTCTAATATAGCGGTTTGTTTCCTGCAATCGTTGCTTCATCCTTACCCCAGGACTTTCAATTTACCTGCGCTGGATCAGTAGAATGTTTTTGCCGTGCATTAAAATGGAAAGAGGTGGTGACAATGCGTAGACCGTAAAAGGTGCTAAAAATAAAAATCCCTCCGATAGATCGAAGGGATTGTTATAATGGATGGGTTAGTAAGTACAGGGAAATAAATTTCCCAACACAATATTAAATATAATTTTTACTA